>QWCQ01002850.1_pt1 | contig 16844 bp, 17 predicted proteins | sample 1972701 | NCBI WGS metagenome assembly QWCQ01 (sample SAMN09866704, study PRJNA288562) | Human gut metagenome isolate pre4_stool, whole genome shotgun sequencing...
CATAATTTTCGGATAAATGTAAGCTTTTACGAAAGGAAGTGCTGTATTAAAGACAAGAAAGTATCAAGAAAAGCATATCGGGAAGTCCCCTGGAACGTTCATTTTCTATCGGACAGAATAGTCGTTTATAAACTATTTAGAAAAAGTATAGGAGGAAAATATGAACAAAATTTATAAAATCGTATGGAGTAAGATAAAAAATACGTATGTAGTTGTTTCCGAAGTGGCGAAGAGCCACAGCAAGAGCGGTCAGGTAAGAGGCAGAGTAACTCTTGCCGCTGCAGTTTTGGGCGTGCTCATGGCGACCACGATGCCGACGCTCGGCGTGTACGCGGCGGACCTTACCGCCGATCAGAAGGCGGTCTATGACGCGGTTTTGAAGGAATTGGAAAATAAAGGAGTTCATTATGTATCTGTGAAAGGCGAGAGCCAAGACAACAAGTCCAATTATAAAAATGACGGTGCCAAGGGTAAAGGCGCCGTAGCCATCGGCGAAAATGCATTGGCGGCTAAAGGCGGTACCGTATCTATCGGAAGAAACGCACACATCGAAGGCAACGGCGGTAATACTAGCGGCGAAGGTAGTGTAGCCATCGGTGACAACTCCTTAATTACTACAAACGGCTTGGATTTGGCGAGTATCGCTATCGGTAAGAATGCGAAAGTATTGAACGGCAGCGGTAAACAGGAAAGAGTATTAAGTTTTATGCCAGATAATTATACGAATGGGGATTTACCGGATAATGCGGATAAATCTGCCGGAGGTATTGCTATCGGTACAAATTCTTATGCCCGTACGGGAAGCATTCAGTTGGGACATCATACCTTTGCCGGATACAAAATGGGCGGTATTGATGTAACGAAGGCCAATGAAGAAGCCAATATTGTCGGTATGACCACTGTCGGTACGAATACATACAATAAAGGTGCTCTTGCCAATATGTACGGTGCATATTCTATTATTACAGGAAGCTTTACCGGTGCGGGCGGCTTTAATAGCCTGTCATATGGTTCGCAAAATTTCGGAGCCAATGTGGTCGGTTCATTGAACAGTATTCGTTCCAAAGGGCATAGCGGATCATCCGGTATTGCAAACAGTATTGTCGGTGTGGCAAATACGGTAGAAAACGCCAACGGTACATTGGTGTACGGTGCCGGAAATAAAGTGACAAATTCTATTGCATCTATCGGTGCTCCAAGTACATTTTTGGGATCTCCTACTTGGGATAAAATGGTGGAATCTTTGCAGAAAGGTATTAAAGATTCCAAATCCGGCGGTGCGGTATTGGCTATCGGCGGCGGAAACGTAGCGGATTATGTACGGCATTCGCAGTTGGTCGGCGTGAATAATACCGTGACCGGTACGGAAAATAAAGTCAGCGAATTTAATATGGTAAACGGCTATCAAAATACGGTAAAGAACGGCACGCACGTAACTATGATCGGTTCTGATAACGAAGTCAATGACACGATCGGTGCCGTTCTCCTCGGTGATAAGAGGAAACTGACAGGGGCCGACGGAAGCATCGTTCTCGGCTCGGCGGATGAAAGCGCGGAAACCAACGTCAAGGACGCCACCGTCATCGGACATAACGCCAACACCACCGTTGCGAGCGGCGTAGCTCTCGGCAGCGGTTCCGTGGCAGACCGTGAAAAAGCGGATGCGGGAAAAGTATATCTCCACGAAGATAAAGGTGTAAAAGCTACGGTAAAAGGAGATTTGGCAGCCGTTTCGGTAGGAAATGATAAGGCAACCCGACAGATTACAGGCGTAGCGGCAGGTACAGAGGATACCGATGCGGTCAACGTAGCCCAGTTAAAAGCGGCAGCAAAGGATATCACCGACAGCATAACCGATACAAAGCTGAAAGCGGATACCAACGCGCTATCCCTCGACGGCACCAAGCTGAACCTTTCCGTTGAAGATACGGCGGGCAATAAAGTCACCGGCAGCGTGGATCTGAAAGACTTTAAGGGAGCGGTAAGTACCACCTACACATTGGAAGGCAAAGAGGATAAAGAGAAAAATACGACCACCATTTCCCTCAAAGGAAGTGACGGCAAAGAGCAAAAAGTCACGGTAGCGACCAAAGACACGAGAAATACCATTGTGGAAAGTGACACCGTAGCCGTTGAAGCAACGGAACAAGAAGACAAGAGCGTAGAATACAAGCTGAACGTCAAGACGGACGGCAAAGTAGAAAAAGACAATAAGGGCATTGTCACCGGCGGCACCGTTTACAAGGAAACAAGAATCGAAAAGGACGGGAAATACATCAAAGTGGAAAATACGGCAGGCCAAAACCTGACCGCCTTGGACAAACAGGTAGACGCCAATACGACCAACATCACCAAGTTGGGCAATAGCATTAATGTCCTGGGCAACCGTGTCGACAGAGTCGGCGCAGGTGCTGCTGCTCTTGCCGCTCTCCATCCGCTTGATTTCGATCCGGATGATAAATGGGACTTTGCGGCAGGCTACGGCAACTATAAAGGAGCCAATGCAGCTGCTATCGGCGCGTACTACCGCCCGAATGAAGACACCATGTTCAGTGTCGGCGGTTCTTTCGGCGGCGGAGAAAACATGGTGAACGCAGGCATTTCCGTCAAGCTCGGACAGGGCAACCATGTATCGACATCTAAAGTTGCTATGGCCAAAGATATGCTGGCTATGCAGAAGCGCATGGCTGAAATGGAAGCACAGATGGCAAAAATGCAAGGATTCATCGGAGCGTTGACAGGTATGGATACACAAGCCGCCATGTTCCCCGATGTACCGGAAAACCACTGGGCTTATGAATACGTCAAAGGACTTTGTGAAAAAGGAATTATTGAAGGATATCCGGACGGCAACTTTAACGGAAACCGCAGCATGACACGCTACGAATTTGCCGCTATGCTCTACAGAGCATTGGCAAAGGGTGTAAATCTCGATGCCCGGGCAGTCAAAGAATTTGCGCCCGAGCTGGGACGAATCCGTGTAGATGTGATTTCCCAAAATAAAGAGGGACAGCCGGTTATCGAAAGAGTCCGTGTCAATGAAGAAAAGAAAGATAAATAAAGTTTTATAAAAAATGATACAGACGGATACAGAAAAAACCTCAAGGATAAAACCTTGGGGTTTTTCTGTGGGAAAATGACAAACGGGAAGAGTTTTTACAGAGGGGTATTACATATTCTGACCTGTAAGAAAGAAGTCATAGTTTTAAATTGTATTACTTGCTTGTTTTGTCAAATGAATAAGAAGCGTGAGCCGTCCCCGCTTGTCGGGGAAGGTGGCGGCGCCAGCCGTCGGAAGGGGCAAGTGTGAGCAGACACCTGAAATGATTCTGACCTGTGTACGCAAGCTTGCCCCTATCGCCTCGTATAGCTCGGCACTTCCCTCCGATTTCGGGGGCAGCTGACGCTAAGGAAAAAAGAATTCATATTTTTATCATTTTATATATGCTTTAGCCGATATTCTATGCCGGATTCTTACCGCTCCCCTTGGTCGGATATGGCGTCTCATTGCATTTTAGGGTCGCTCCGCTCCTAAAAATACAATTCGCTTGCCACCGTGTTCGGGAGGGAAGATTACATTAAGGGAAAAAAGTATAGTTTTTATTATTTATACGCTCTTGACGATATCCTATGCCGGATTCTTCGCTAAGAGTCACATGATGTTTTTTCTCCTGTCATCATTCCTGTTCTGCCCACCTCTCAAGAATGACGGCAGAAGTGAATTGCATTTCAGTATGAAACTAAATGATTTTTGGTATAAAAACAAAAAAATAATGAAATGGCTCACACAAAAAAAGCCGCTCCTGCTTATTTTGTAAAGGCGGTTTGTTGCGGAGCGGTTATGTTAATTTCCGTTATCAGCGCACAAAAAAACTTTTCTTTTCTGCCCCGGTGGTGAGGCAGAAGAGAAAAGTTTTTTATTTTGCTGCTCTGTTTTCTCTTGTCCGGCAAAGTCCTCTTTCACAGTTTCTGAGGAACCGGAGAAGATGTTCGATTTCGGGAACCGAGGGGAATTCTTGTTCCATTTCTTCAATGGCGTCATTTAATTTCAGTCCCGAGCGGAAAATAATGCGGTATGCTTTTTTCAGCCATGTTTTGATTTCAGGGGATACGTTATTTCTTGAAAGTCCGACGCTGTTCAGACCGACTACGCGGGCGGGGTTTCCGTCTAGCATGTTATAAGAACCGATCCGGGTTTCGCAATTTTCTCCGGTGGCTCTGTGGATTGTCACAAATTCACGGAAGTTGTTTCCGTTACCGATGACGACGGTGCTGTATTCGCCTGCAAATTTCAAGTCCTGCGGGTCTTCCCCGATGACTGCGTGCGGATAGACGTGATTGTTCTTTCCCATTCTTACATTTTTGGCAATAACGGCATGAGCTCCGATTTCCGAGCCTTCTCCGATTTCACAGTTGGGACCGATGACCGCATAGGGTCCGATTACTACATTTTTATGAAGTATGGCAGTCGGGTCAACCACGGCGGTTTGATGAATTTCCGGTTCGGCTGACGCAACAATTTTTAATTCCATCTTAAAATCCCCTTTGATAGATAGTTTTTGCTTCCTTTATATATATATCGTACAGGTTCCATTGAGTGTGAACAATGAAATTTACGAAATATGAAAAGTTTTTTCGTTTATCCTTTATTTTTCTTCTTCTGATTCAGTTTTTTAACTGTTTTCGTTATTTTTTTCTTCCGTTCCGTCGGCAAGGTAGAAAAGGAAATCGGCGGATGCTTTGAGTACGCCGTCTACAGTCGATTCACAGTGTACTTTTCCCATGCGGCCGACGATATTTTTGATCACCGCTTTGGTGACAAGGACATCGCCCGGTACGACGGGAGAACGGAAACGGACTTTGTCCATGCCTGTAAACATGGGAATAAGTCCTCTGTTTTCTTCAGGATACTGGAGTGCCACACCGCCGACTTGTGCCATGGCTTCGCAAATTAAAGCGCCCGGCATGATGGAACGGCCCGGAAAGTGTCCTTGGAAAAACGGTTCGTTCATGGTGACGCATTTCACGCCGACTGCGTAGTCGAGAGGAACGAGCTCCGTGATTTTGTCGATGAGCAGCATGGGATAGCGGTGCGGCAGTATTTCCATAATTTCTTTGATATTCAGTTCCATAGTATTCTCCTTATTTTCTCAGTGCTTCCAGCTTGGCGGCAAGCATGCCGTTCAGCTTGTGACTTCCCAAAACGGAAATGATATGGGCTTCCAACGGACCGGCGAGGGAAATATCGCCGATGATGTCGAGAATTTTATGGCGTACCAGTTCGTCCGGGAATTTCAGTTCGGAAAGGCATTCCGTTTCGGAGTAAACAACTGCATTTTCCAGTGTTCCGCCTTTGCCGAGGCCCATTTTCCGGAGGGCATCCAGTTCCCAGGTGAATCCGATGGTCCGGGCAGGTGCGATTTCTTTAAGGTAGCTGTCCCGGTCGATGAGAATATCCCGCATCTGTGTGCCGAGAAGCGGGTGGGAATTGATGGACGTGAAGGTGATACGGAGTCCCTTGTAAGGGAGGGCACAGATAAATTTCCCGTCTTCGTAAACGGAAAGGCTTTTTTCGAGAGTGAGGACATCGGTCATTTCTTCCTGCTCTACCGTTCCCGCATCGAGAATCATCCGGGAAAATGTGAGGGCACCGCCGTCAGCCACGGGAGGCTCGGGGGAGTCCATTTCCAGATAACAGTTGTCGATGTGAAAGGCATAGAGTGCAGAGAGGAGATGTTCCACCGTAAATACTTTGGCAGGTCCCTGCTCAAGCGTGGTCGCACGGAGTGTATTGGTAATGTATGTACTTTTGGCAGGTACTTCGGGCGTACCGGGCAGATCGGTCCGGCGGAAGATAATGCCTGTTCCTGCCGGGGCGGGCCGCATGGTGAGCGTTACGGGCTCGCCGGAATGAAGACCGTTCCCTTGGAAAGAAACGGCTTTTCCGATGGTATATTGATGTCTTTTCAAAATGATTCCCTTTCAGACATGAAATCCAAAAATGCAATTTATATTTTTTAAAATAAAAATATTTATTTAAGCTAATAATTAATTATACTGCTTTTTTTATAGAAGTACAAACAGATATGTAAAAAGGCTTGGAAACTTGAAATGTGCGGTGTATCCGGAGGAGTGGTTTTTGAGAAAAAGGCAGTGAAAAAAGAAAGGGAAATGGAAAATACCGCATATGTTTCGGAGAATGATATACTAATATAAAAACGGGAGAAGGTGGAGCATGGCAACGAGCAGGGAAGAAAAAGAAAAAAAGCTGGCGGTTCTGCTGGAAAAATGCATGCCCCTGGCGGTTGCTTTTTCCGGTGGCGTTGACTCTACTTATTTGCTCCATGAGGCGGTTAAGGCGGGAAAAGAGAAGGTGACGGCGCTCATCATGAAGACTCCGTCCGTTCCGGAAAGAGAACTTGATGAGGCTGTGGCATTTTGCAAAAGCCGGGGGATTTCTTTCTTCGTTCTTCCGGCGGATCCTTTTTCGGCTGCAGGGTTCAAGGAAAACGGACGGGACCGCTGTTACATCTGTAAGCATTTTCTTTTTTCCGCGCTCCTTGAGAAGGCAAAGGAAGAGGGGATTCCCTTTGTGGCAGACGGCACGAATGCAGATGACACGAAAGAATTCCGTCCCGGACTGAAAGCTTTGCAGGAACTGGATATACGGAGTCCTTTGGCTGAGGCGGGGCTGACGAAAAAGGAAATCCGCGAACTTTCGGAAAAAGAGGGACTTCCTACATGGAATAAGCCGTCGTTTTCCTGTCTTGCCACCCGTTTTCCGTACGGAGAAGAATTGACCGTTGAAAAATTAAGAAGAACGGAAGCGGCGGAAAATCTGCTGGCAGAACTGGGATTTACGCAAAGGCGTGTACGCGTTCACGGGAATCTGGCAAGAATCGAAGTTCTTCCGGCGGAAATTCCGCTTTTACTGGAACGACGGGACATGATTTCCTCCCGTCTTGAGGAATTGGGATTTCTTTATACCACCGTGGATTTGAAAGGGTTCCGCTCCGGGTCTATGGATACGGCGGCAGTTACAAAAAATACGGAAGCAGAGGATATAAAGCATGAAGATGAGAGAAATACTTGAAAACTTGCAGAACGGTAAAATTTCACTTGCCGGGGCGGAAGCAGCGGTAAAAGAATGTATCCGTACCGCCGGCTACGAGGAAATGGGATATGCGAAGCTTGATACAGCGAGAAAAGAGCGGAGCGGCTTTGCCGAGGTGATTTATTGTCAGGGAAAGCCCGATCAGTTTATTACCGGTATTTTCAAAAAAATGCTGGACAGTGAGGGCGAGGTTTTCGGGACACGGGCATCGCCTCACCAGTATGAGCTGGTCCGGCAGGAAATTCCCGATATTTCTTATGATCCCCTTTCCCGTGTGCTGAAGTTAGAGAAAAAAGGAAAAGTCCGCAAGGGACTTGTGGCTGTTTGTACAGGCGGTACTTCCGATATTCCCGTGGCGGAAGAGGCGGCACAGACGGCGGAATATTTCGGCACGAAGGTGGAACGTCTTTATGATATGGGAGTCAGCGGTATCCACCGTCTTCTGTCGAAAGAGTACATTATCAGAGAAGCCAATTGTGTCATTGCCGTGGCGGGCATGGAAGGCGCGCTTGCTTCCGTCATCGGCGGGCTTGTGAAAAATCCCGTCATTGCCGTTCCCACTTCGGTAGGTTACGGAGCAAGTTTTCACGGACTTTCCGCCTTGCTGACGATGATTAATTCCTGTGCCAACGGGATTGTAACGGTAAATATAGATAACGGGTTCGGAGCAGGCTATGTGGCGACACAAATTAACCGCCTTGCAGAAAGAGGAAACAGTGATGAATAAAAAATTGTATCTTGATTGTACGTCCGGTATCAGCGGAGATATGTTTGTAGCAGCCATGATTGATCTCGGAGCGGATTTGGAAGCACTGGAAAGAGCGTTGCAATCTGTTTCTGACGACGGTTTTCACACCGAGGTCCGGCGGGTGAAGAAATCTACGGCCATGACGACAGTCATTGTCACGGAGAAGAACACGATCACTGCCATTGTGATGAAGAAGGAAATGACCACTGCCATTGTCATGAAGAGGAACACGACCACGGACATGACCACGGACACAGCCACAGAGGGCTTGCGGAAATCAGAGAAATCATTGCTGCCTGTGACATGACGGAAACGGCCAAAGATATTGCTTATGACATTTTTGATGCGATTGCTGCGGCAGAGTCGGCAGCGCACAATTTGCCGCCTGAGGAAGTACATTTCCATGAAGTGGGGGCTTTGGATTCGATTGTAGACGTTATTTCCGCGGCGGTTACATTTGACAGTTTGGGGATACGGGACGTCATTATTCCGAAATTATATGAAGGAACGGGTATGGTGCGGTGCCAACACGGACTGATGCCGGTTCCCGTGCCGGCGGTGGCAAATATTGTTTCCGCCTTTTCGTTCCCCTTGGAAATTACAGAAGCAAAAGGGGAGTATGTGACGCCTACGGGAGCGGCGATAGCGGCCGTGCTTTGTACGGATCATCGCCTGCCCAAAGCTTTTACAATTACACAGACGGGCATGGGGGCAGGAAAGAGAGCCTATACGGACCGGCCGGGTATTTTGCGGGCCATGATGATTGAAATGGAAGAAGAGGGCGGAAAAGAAGAAATCATAAAGCTCGAAACGGACATCGACGACTGTTCCGGCGAAGTTCTCGGCTATACGATGAAGAAACTTTTGAAAGCAGGAGCAAAAGACGTCCACTATACACCTGTTTTTATGAAAAAGAACCGTCCCGGCTGGGAGCTTACGGTGATTGCCGCAAAAGACGATGTGGAAGAATTGGAGCAGATTATTTTCGGAGAAACCACAACCATCGGTATCCGGGAAATGAAAGTAGAAAGAACTTGTCTTCCCAGAGAGGAAAAAGAAGTGGTGACGCCTTACGGAACCGCTTCCGCCAAAGGAGTGGAAGTGAAGGGGCGGATGAAGTGGTATCCCGAGTACAAAACAGTGAAAAAGCTGGCGAAAAAGCATAAGGTTTCTTTTGCTGAAGTGTTTGATGCCGTAAAGAGAGCAGCAGAAAAAAGAAAATAAAGACATAAAAAAACAGCGGTTTGTCAGGGACCGCTGTTTTAGTTTGCTTATTTCCTGATTTTTTTGTAAAGAATGGTAAGAATGAGAAGGGCTGCCGACACGAGTGCGGTGACACCGCCGGGAGCGGCGCCGATTTCATAAGACAAAAAGAATCCGCCCAAGATACCGGTGAAGCTGTAGGCAAGCGAGGCCAAAAGGGTAACACGGAATCCTTTGGAGAGCCGGAGCGCCGAGGCGACGGGAAGCGTAATCATCGAGGAAATGACGAGGATACCGACAGAGCGTATCGATACGGCGATAGCGGCGGCTACGAGGAAAGCAAATAGGTAATTGATAATCCGCACGGGGACTTTCGCGATTTTTGCAGCATCTTCATCATAGGCGATATACATGAGCTGGTGATAAAAGACAAAAAGAGAAACTGCCGACGTGATGGTGAGAAAACCTGTGACTGCCATATCGGCAGGACTTACGGTGAGGATACTTCCGAAGAGGTAGGCATCCGCATTGGCATGGAGTTTTCCCGAAGAAATGAGCGTCAAGGCAATGCCGACAGATACGGAAAGAACGATGGACAAAATGAGATCCGTATATTTCCTGAAATATTGGCGGAGAAATTCAATGGCCACGCCGGCAACGGCGGTAAAAAGAAAAGAAGACAGTACGGGATTCGAACGGAAAAGAAGTCCCAGTGTGACGCCTGCCAGAGAAGCATGGGCAAGCGTGTCGCCGATCATGGAGTACCGGCGGAGAACGAGAAACAGACCGATACAGGGACAGAGAACAGCGATGCAAAGAGAAATAAGGAGAGCGTTTTGCATGAAATCATAAGCCAGCATGATACCCCTCCTTTGTAATAAATTCACGGATATATTCATCAGGATGACAGAGGTGGCCGCTTCCGTCGGTGACATGATACAGCATGGAAGAATGGCGCACTGCCGCTTCCAGATTATGCTCCACCGCAAGGATGGTGATGTGCTTTTCCTTATTCAGATAAGCGAGGCGGTTATAAATTTCCAACTGGCTTTCTCTGTCGACGCCTGTGGACGGCTCGTCAAGGATAAGCAAATCCGGATCACCCATCAAGGCCCGGGCAATTAAAACTTTCTGGTGCTGTCCACCCGATAAATGCCCCATCAGTACATTTTCAAAATCTTCCATACCGGTGAGGGCAAGAATGCGGGAGACAGACATATTTTTCAGATGAAGAAGTTTTCCGTAAGAACGGATTACTTCTTTGACGGTGATGGGGAAATCCCGGTCTTCCCGGGCGGCTTGCGGAACATATCCGGTCCGGCCTGCCCGGTTTTCCAGTATGCCCGACGACGGTTTGATAAAGCCGAGAATCAATTTCAGGAGCGTACTTTTTCCGCTTCCGTTACTTCCCACAATGGAAATATAATCGCCGTCCTTGACGTCCAAAGACAGATTTTCCAGCAGATAGGGAGACTCTCCTGTATAAGAAAAAGAAATATTGTCGATATGAATCATGAAATTTCCTTTCGCTATGGATAAAACAGTCAATACTATTTTTATATTACATGGACTGTCAACTGCCTGCCCAGGGGGAAACGAAAATTCCCGTGACCGTTTCTTTTAATGCCATGAAAGAACTGACCGAAACTATCGGCGGTGACAAAGTGGCGGTAAAAGTCATGGTACCGGAAGGAACGGAATCGCATGAATTTGATCCGAAAGCGGAAGATTTGGTTCACATGAAAGAATCGAAAGTTTTTGTTTATAACGGTCTCGGTATGGAAAAATGGGCGGAAAAAGCAGTCAAAGCGGCAGGCTCGGACAAGCTGGTCGTTGTAGAAGCGGCAGCCAAAGTAAAACCTATCGAAATTACCGATGAAGAAGAAAGAGAAGAACATGGCGACCACGATCCCCATGCATGGCTCGGACTGACCACGGCAGTACAGGAAGCGGAAATGATTCGTGACGGACTCATTCAGGCTTCTCCTGAAAACAAAGACTATTTCAACAAAAATTTTGAAACTTTTGCTAAAGAAATGAAAGCATTGCAGGAAAAATACAAAGCTGCTTTCGACAAAGCGGAAAGAAAAGAATTTGTCACCGGTCACGCGGCTTTCGGCTATCTCTGCCGTGACATGGGACTGTCCCAGGAAAGCGTAGAAGATGTTTTTGCTTCCGGAGAACCGTCGGCGAAAAAAATGAAAGAACTCATTGATTTCTGCAAAGAACACAAGGTTAAGACCATTTTCACGGAAGACATGGTCAGCCCTGCCTTGAGCGAAACGCTGGCCCGTGAAGCAGGAGCTTCCACAGAAGTCATCGACACCATGGAAGGGGAAAGCGAAAAACCGGACATGACTTTCCTCAAACGTATGGAAGAAAACCTGAAAAAAATAGAAGCAAGTTTGAAATAATATGACAAGAAATGCGCAGTCCCGAAAAGGCTGCGTATTTTTTTATGGAAATTTTGAAAATAAATAGACCTTTTGACTTTTAAAAATTTCAAAACACGCATAAAATATGATTTTTTAGAGTGTAAAATAAAAATAAATAAAATTATTAGCACTCTATTGACATGAGTGCTAAGTGTGATATAATATAGATACAGGAAAAAGAAATCCGCCGAGATTTCCGATCCGGTGAGTTATTTATAAGAAAAGAGGTTTTTACTATGCGTGGTTTATTACCTTTTAACGGATTTTTCGGAGACAATGTATTTGATGATTTCTTCAATGATGTACCGGTTTTGTACAATGATCAGGTGACAGTTCCGAAAGTAGATATTGAAGAAAAGAAAGATTCTTATGAAATTACCTGCGATATGCCGGGTTTCAACAAAGATCAGATTCATGTATCCTATGAAAACGGGGTTCTCTCCCTGTCGGCTAAGAAAGAAGCAGAAACGGTCACCAAGGAAGACGATCGTCACTTCATCCGCCGTGAACGGAGCAGCTCCACTTTCAGACGTCAGTTTGCCGTCAAAGGAATCAAAGAAGATGCTATCAAAGCAGCATTGAATGACGGCGTTCTCACGGTAACTCTTCCGAAAATGAAGGAAGAAATCCAAAAAGCACCTCATCGTATAGAAATCGAATAAGGTGCCGGCCTGCAAGGCAGGTAAAATAATCAAATACCCGTTCAAAAATCCCTCTCCTCTGTTTTTGCGGGTTTATAAGAGAAAAGTCTGTTGAAAAGCAGGCTTTTTTCTTTTGTCCATTTAATTGTAAACCAACGGAATAAGAATAATTGACAGAAAGTATTGTTTATTTTATACTGAGAAACAAGATAACAATAATATAGGAAGTCAAAAGGGAAAAGGGGAGTTTTATTATGGAAAGTTCTTGCCAAGAAGTGATTTCTTTAGCAGAAAAAGTTTTAAACGGCGGAGAAATTACAGAAGAAGAAGCAAAAAAACTGATTCGCACCAAAGATGAGGACACCATGCTTCTTTTGGCGATGGCTGATAAAATCCGCCAGAAATACGGCGGAAATGCCGTCGATTTCTGTGCCATTATCAATGCGAGAAGCGGCCACTGCCAGGAAGACTGCAAATTCTGTGCCCAGTCGGGTCATTATAAAACAGGCTCGAAAGTGTATCGTCTTCTTCCGGAAGATCAGGTTGTGGAAGCGGCAAAAAAAGCAAAAGCTGCAGGGGCGGTCCGTTTTTCGCTCGTCACCAGCGGACGTAACCAGGACAATCCCAATGAATTTGAAGAAATTATTTCTATCGTTAAACGAATCCGTAAAGAAGTGGGTATCGAAGTGTGCTGTTCTTTAGGGCTCATTTCCCGGGAACAGGCAATCCGTTTGAAAGAGGCGGGCATTACAAGAATCCATTGTAATATCGAAACGTCGCCGTCGTATTTCCCTGAAATTTGCACCACCCATACGATGGAAGATAAAGAAGATATCATCAGGACTGCACAAAAGGCGGGCATCCGTGTCTGCTCCGGCGGTATTTTCGGGCTGGGCGAAACGTTGGACCAGCGGGTGGAAATGGCATTCAAGCTGAAAGCCCTTCATATTGATTCCATTCCTTTGAATATTTTAAATCCTGTGGAAGGAACACCGTTCTTTACAAATAAACGGCTTCCGCCGTTGGAAGTGCTGCGCACCTTTGCGATGTTCCGCTTTGTTCTTCCAAAGGCGCTGATTCGTACCGCCGGAGGCAGGGAAGTGAACCTGAGAAGTTTGCAGGCACTTGCCCTCACGGGTGGTCTTAACGGCATCATGGTGGGCGGCTACCTCACGACAGGCGGACGGGATCCGAGAGAAGATTTGCGTATGACTGCCGATTTAGGAAGAAGCCGTACGGCCCCCTGTTTATAAAAATGAAATAAAAAAAGCTCCCGAGGCGGAAATGTGCCGCGGGGGCTTTTTTATTTTACGTATCCGGTTATGACGGGGATTACAAATCAAAACCGTCCGTTTCATCCCCCGGTTTGGCAAGATGACGGGCGATTTCATCATAGTGGCCGTCCGTTTCATCCCCCGGTTTGGCAAGATGACGGGCGATTTCATCATAGTGGTCTTTCATGTGGTAAATAATGAGATTTAAAGTCGTCCGTATGACTTCCGGTTCAAAGTGATCGGGCCTTGTGGTGATGCAGACATCAAGGAATGCATTGTTATCGTCTTCCACAAGGTATTTGAAAACAGACTGGGTCACGTTCAGCCGGCGGATAAATTCGAGGAATTTTTCTCTTTCAGGGCCTGTCGGAGCGAGTCCCAAATGGACACGGAGAAGGGAGTACATGCTGTTGTTCGTAAGCACTGCCGCCACAAGACGATGATTGTCTCCTGCGGGAAGAGCGGTGATGAAAGCAACGGTATCCATTCCGTCATGTACATCACGGCGCTTGAAATAACTTAATTCATTCGTTTTCATATACGCTTCGAAAATACCGGCTTTTTCATTTTTGCCGGGCTTAAATTCCGGATTGGCCATACATCCTCCTTATAAGGAACACAATTTCTTTTCCTTTTATTATAACAGGATTGGAAATAATGAGGGAGACGGAACGGGAAAATAAAGAACGGGATACTCTGTTTCAGGGATACCGCAACGGAAGGAAAAAAGAACAGCGGTCCTCTTTATGAATAAAAACTTTAAATATGGTATAATATTTAATAAGAAAAGTAAAATTTGTCTGCCTTATCATTTCTTTTATGGTTCCCGTTTCTCTGATTTTTTTGCGGAACCTTTTATTTTCTTTCTTTCCCCGCCTACGGAAACTGGTGGGATTGTAAAATTTCCGGCAGACATATAAGAAAAGGAGGATGTATGGCGGAGATTGAGAAGTTCCGCGGTGCCATGATCGGCGGCGCCTGCGGCGATGCGTTGGGGTATCCTCTTCAAGGACTCTCCGTCTCCCGCATCGAGCGTAAGTACGGTCCTTTCGGTTTGCGCACGTTGGTGCGGAGCCGTAAGTTCGGAAATGAGGCACCTGTCACGGGAAATACCCAGCTGGCACTGGCGACGATTGACGGACTTTTATGGGCGGACGCAAAGAAAATGGAAGAAACCGACGGCATTTACCGAGGGTATATGCGCTGGTTTTACAGCCAGACCGGGGTAGAACCGCGGCGGGGCCAAAAGAGCTGGATGAGACGCCAGCCCCATGAGCGGGAGATTTGTCTGGTCCGTGAAAAATTTATGCACTTCAGAAGAAATCCCGAAGAAGGTCTTTTGAATGCTTTTGCCGGCGATGCTATCGGAACGACGAAGAGTAAAGTGAATGACAGTAAGGGGAGCGGTGTACTTCAAAGAGCGGTGCCTGTGGGACTTCTCTATGAGGGAGAAAGCAAAACGGCTTTTGAAACGGCTGTGAAAATCGCCGCTTATTCCCATTCGAATCCTGTGGCGTATTACAGTGCAGGCGCACTGGCCGCATTGATTTCCTGCCTTGCCAAGGGCATGACACTGCCCAAATCACTCGAACGGGTACACAGTCTGCTCAACAAAGTACATAAGGCGGACAGTATCACGACACTTCTTTCCGCGGCGGAACAGCAGGCCCATGACCACCCGGCAGGAAAAGAGGAGCCGTGGGCGCATATCGACAGCATTCACTCGCTCGGTAGCGGCGATCAGGCCGATGAAGCACTTGCGATAGCCGTCTATGCCTGTCTTGCCGTAGACGACCCGCTCGATTCGGTCGTTGTTGCGGCAAATCATGACGGAAACAGCCCCGTTACCGCCGCTTTGACGGGCGCGATACAGGGCGTCCGTTTCGGCGAAGTTTTTGTGCCTTCCTATTGGAAAGACTTGGTGGAAGGAAAAGAAACCGTTCTCGGTCTTGCCGATAAATTATTCCACCTCCGGCAGAAAAAACTGCGGAGAAGGGAAACGGCGGACAAAGCGGAAACAAAAGAAGATGTAAAAAAAGAAAAAACCGGGAAAAAAGAAACGGAAAAACCGGCAACCGGGAAAACGGCAACAAAAAAACCGGGAGCTAAAAAAGCGAAGACCGGAAAAGAATAAATGCGGATAAAAAAGAATTGCCTCACGGCGGTTCTTTTTTTATGGAAATTTGCAGAAAAGGGAAATAAAATTCCTGTTCCGGGAATGAAAACTGATATAATAAATAGAATCGGAAAAAGAAAGGAGAAAAAATGGCTGCCACGGAGTTATTGAAAAAATATTTCGGCTACGATACGTTCCGTCCTGTCCAAAAAGAAATCATCGATACGATTTCGGCAGGAAACGATGTGCTTGCCATCATGCCGACAGGCGCGGGGAAATCAGTCTGTTTTCAGATTCCTGCCCTTCTTTTTCCCTACGGCACGGTTATTATTTCTCCTTTAATTTCTTTAATGAAAGACCAGGTGGAGGCGCTCTCGGCGCAGGGAATTCCCGCCTCATATGTGAATTCCACCGTTCCTTTTGCAGAGTCCATCGAACGGCTCCGCGACTTATACAGGGGAAAGCTGAAACTTTTGTATATGGCGCCGGAAAAGCTGGAACCGTCTTATTTCACTGACTGCCTTTCCCAAGTGCCGCTTTCCATGGTGGTCATCGACGAGGCGCATTGTGTGTCCCAGTGGGGTCATGATTTCCGTCCCAGTTACGGAAAAATCAAAACATTTATTGATTCGCTCCCGAAAAAACCGGTGGTGACGGCTTTCACGGCTACGGCGACGACTCTTGTCGAAGAAGATATGAAACGGAGTCTCGGACTCAAGGACGCCGTGATTTTCCGGACCGGTCTTGACCGCCCGAATTTATCATTCCGCGTGATTTCCGGAGTGAACAGAAAAGATTTTATCGGGAAATACGTAAAAAACCATAAAAAAGAGAGCGGGATTATTTATTGTGCCACCCGCAAAGCGGTCGATGAAATTCACGGTTGGCTCGAAGAAAACCGTATCCCTGCAGGACGGTACCATGCAGGGATGGACGATGAAGAAAGGCGGAAAGCGCAGGAAGATTTTTCCTTTGACCGGAGCCGCGTCATGGTGGCAACGAACGCTTTCGGTATGGGAATCGACAAGAGCAATGTCCGCTATGTCATTCATTACCAGATGCCGAAAAGTATGGAAGCCTACTATCAGGAGGCGGGAAGAGCGGGCAGGGACGGCGCGGCGGCAGAATGTATCCTTCTTTACAGCGGGCAGGATACGAGAATCCAGGAGTACCTGATCGATACGGGAAACCAGCCGGAGGAACAGCGGATACGGGACTACGAACGTCTCCAAAAAATGACCGATTACTGTCTCACCACGGACTGCCTCAGGAATTACATTCTCCGCTATTTCGGAGAGGCGGAAGAAAATCCG
>QWCQ01000776.1_pt1 | contig 16677 bp, 13 predicted proteins | sample 1972701 | NCBI WGS metagenome assembly QWCQ01 (sample SAMN09866704, study PRJNA288562) | Human gut metagenome isolate pre4_stool, whole genome shotgun sequencing...
TAAATTTAAAAGAAAAAGATTTTAGCGAAGATGGGGATTTGTATGTGATACGAATACGAGGCAAAGGAAATAAATATAGAATTGTCATGATAAAAAAACATCTAATTGAAGAACACTTAATAAACTTAAAGACAAATTACCTAAACAAAGATGGATATTTGTTTGTAAATGGGAAAGGAAAACCACTAACTCAGGCATATATCAGCCGTATCGTGGAGCAAATTTTATTTAAAGCTGGAATTAGAAAAGCTAAAAATGGCGCACACATGCTTCGCCATACTTTTGCAACTATGCTTTATAAAAAACAAAAAGATTTGGTTTTAGTCCAAGAGGCTTTAGGACATGCTAGTTTAAATACTTCTAGAATTTACACACATTTTAGCAGTGATAAACTAAGACTTGCTGCAAAAGTAGCTGATGATTTATCAAAAATAGAATGAAATTTTAGTAAAATTTAAGCTGGGCAGAAATTAAAATGAAGCATAAAAGCTGTTTGGGTTAAACTAAGTAAAATTTAATCCAAAATTTATAGTTAGATTTAAAGTTTTAATATATAAATTTATAAAAACAAATTTGTGTCTTTAAACTCATCTTTTAAAAACTCACTTATCTCATCAAATGTAAAAAATGCCTCAGGGCTTCCAAAAGAGTATGGAGCGACTTCATAAGGTGCATAGACAAAAGTTACACCATAAGGATTTAGCTTAAAATTTTCAGTTATTTTAAATTCATTTTCTTCTATATAAGCGTTTTCTTTAACTTTATCCCAAATTTTAAGTCTAAGTTTTTCATTTTTTACTAAAATTTCGTCAAGCGTGATTTTTTTACCTCTGTAAAATGTCTCATAAACAAGTGAATACATACCATGAGCACCACCACTATAAATATAAAAAAAGTTTTTAAAAACATTATTATCATTAGTGTAATAAATTTCTACTTTCTCTTCTGTTTCATAGGTAAAAGGAAAATCATCTGATAAATTCATTTAAAAAATAATCAAGCTCTTTTTTATAACTGCTTTTTAACTCATTTTCAATAGTTTTTTATCACCTTGAAATAATAAATTTTTGCTATATTTAAATTTTACATTACTACCATTGTCAAAAATGGAATTTAAGGCTAAAAAATTAAACTTTTTATATAATTTTAAAGATTGTAAAACACCTCTTTTTTCAAAAATCAATCCATTATAAACAAAATTTATATTTACTTTTTCATCATCATATATCAAATTTACTTCCGAGCCCTTAAAATTTTCAGCATTAAAAACATGCTCTTTATTATCGTAGAAAATATGACCTTTTGTAGAATTTTCATCTAAATTTAGATAAATTTGAACTTTATCATTTTTATAAACAAAACTCACTTCATCTTTTATCTCCAAACTAAATAAAACTATAACCAAGCAAAACAGCCACATAAAAGCTCTCATAAATTCTCCTTTTTGGAAAATAAATTATTTGTAACTAAATTTTTGATTTCAGTCAATGACTTAACAAAAATTTTACTATATTATTGTTTAACTTTATTTAAAAGGAGAAAAAATGAGTGGTTTAGAAATGTTTTGTCATCAATGTGAAATGAGTGCTCCAAATGGCTGTGGCTCAAAAGGTCAAAGCAAAGGTACCTGTGGTAAAAATAGCACATTAGCAAATTTACAAGATATGATGATTTTTGGATTAAAAGGAATGAGTGCGTATCGTCACCACGCAAACGAACTTGGTGCAAATACAAGCGAAGTTGATAAAGTCATAGCCGATACGCTTTATTTTACCTTGACAAATTCAAATTTTAATTTTGATGAGCATATCAAACAACTTTTAAAAGTTGGTGAGGCAGGAGTTAAAATAATGGATATATTAAGCCAAGCTCATACTAATGCTTTTGGCGTTCCATCACCTGTTAAAATCACACAAAACAAAGCTTGTGGAAAAGCTATTTTAGTAAGCGGACACAACCTTTTTGCCTTAAAAAAACTGCTTGATGCTACTAAAAATAAAGGTATAAATATCTACACCCACTCTGAAATGCTGCCAGCTCACGCTTATCCAGAGCTTAAAAAATATCCACATTTAAAGGGGAATATTGGCAAGGCGTGGTTTGATCAAACAAAACTTTTTAATGAGTTTAAAGGTGCGATTTTGATGACAACAAATTGCATAGTTCCACTTAGAAAAAGTTGCGAGTATAAAGATAGACTTTTTGGTTATAGTATCGCTGGAACAGATGGAATTAGGCATATTGAAAATGATGATTTTACACCACTAATTAATAAAGCTTTAGAATGTGATGATATAAGTGGCTTTCAAAGCGATGCTACTTTGGTAACTGGTGGGCATTATAAGAGCATTTTAAATATGGCCGATGAAATTTTAAAATCTGTAACTTCTGGTAAGATTAGAAGATTTTTTGTAATTGCAGGATGTGATGCACCTGGAAATGATAGAAATTACTATAGAGATTTGGCTCTAAGTCTGCCAAAAGACTGCGTAATTTTAACATCAAGTTGTGGCAAATTTAGATTTAATGATGTTGATTTTGGCTTAATAGAAGGCACAAAAATTCCAAGATATATTGATTTAGGGCAGTGCAACGACAGCAACGGTGCCGTTAAAATCGCAACAGCACTAAGCGAGGCAACAGGAATAGCTATAAACGATCTTCCAATTTCCATAGTTTTGATGTGGATGGAACAAAAAGCAGTTATTATTTTAATTGCGTTATTGTATTTAGGCGTTAAAAATATCCATATAGGACCAAGTTTACCTGAGTTTATAAATGACGAAATACTTGATTTTTTAGTGAAAAATTTCAATCTATCTTTAATAAGTGGTGATGCCAAAGCAGACCTAGTTAAATTTTTGAAAAACTAACAGTATAGCTTAAATTTAGAATAATACATAATATAATGCGTAAATTTATACGCATTATATCTTTGTGAATTTGTAATTTTGTTTTACAGATTTATCTTTTTTATAATTGTTTTAATTAAATTTTTTCTATCTTCTAAATTTTGATTTTCTAAAAACATTTCTGATAAGTGGTAATTTTCTAAATTTTTTACATCTTTTACAAACTCAATTACATCATAAACACTTAAAATTTTACCGTGTAAATCATACCCCACATTTAACGCCCTACCCTTTATGTTTGCCAAATTATCATGTAAATGCCCATAAAGCAAAACACTTCCATGATCTTTTTTATCCCATTCTAAAATTGGATAATGAAATAAAATAAAATTTTCTTTAATATCATTAATTTTAATGCTTAATTTTTTATAATTTAAAATTTCTTCTAAAAGCAAATTTCCATCATTTTTATATCTGTTTTTAAATAATTCTTTATTTGCATTTATTAAATTATCGTGATTTCCAAGGATCAAACTGTGTTTGCCATTGAGTCTTGTTAAAATTTGCTCTGTTTTTTCAACACTATTGTAAAATGAAAAATCACCTAAATTATAAATTTCATCATCAGGCGTTACAGTTTTATTCCATAAATATATGAGATACTCATCCATCTCATCAATACTTTGAAAATTCCTAAAATTTGGACAATACTCTAAAATATTTTTATGCCCAAAATGTAAATCAGAAGTAAAATAAATCAAAATAAAACCATCAAAAAAATAAAAGAAGAGCGGTGCAAGAGTAAAACTCTTACACCAAATAAGAAAAATAGGTTAGTTGATAGTAGTTAAAACTACATCATTCCACCCATTCCTCCCATTCCACCACCCATGCCACTCATATCTGGCATTGCTGGTTTATCTTCTTTTATATCACTAATTGTAGCCTCTGTTGTTAGAAGCATACTTGCAACACTTACTGCATTTTGAAGTGCAACTCTTGATACCTTAACAGGATCAATAATTCCTTCTTCGAACATATTTACATATTTTCCGCTAACTGCATCAAAGCCTGATTCATCATCTTTTGAATTCATAATCTCATGTGATACCACACCAGCATCAAATCCAGCATTTGAAGCTATTTGTCTAAGTGGAGCTACTAAAGCTCTTCTTACTATATCAGCTCCTATTTTTTCATCACCACAAAGATTTAAATTTACTTTTTTACTTGCACAAACAAGTGCTGCTCCACCGCCTATTACTATACCTTCTTCAGCAGCAGCTTTTGTAGCATTTAGTGCATCATCAACTCTATCTTTTTTCTCTTTCATTTCAGTTTCAGTTGCAGCACCTACTTTTATAACAGCTACACCACCACTTAATTTAGCAAGCCTTTCTTCAAGCTTTTCTTTATCATAATCGCTTGTTGTTTCTATTATTTGTGCTTTTATTTGAGCGATTCTTGCATCAATTGCAGCTTTATCACCTTTTCCATTTACAATAGTTGTATTATCTTTATCTATATTTATGCTTTCTGCTTCACCTAAATCTTCTAAAGTTACACTATCAAGTGTTCTTCCAAGCTCTTCACTTACTACATTTCCACCTGTTAAAATAGCAATATCTTCAAGCATTGCTTTTCTTCTATCACCAAATCCAGGAGCTTTAACAGCTGATATATTTAACACACCTCTTAATTTATTAACAACCAAAGTAGCTAAAGCTTCACCTTCAATATCCTCAGCAATAATTAAAAGAGGTTTTCCACTTTGTTGAACTTTTTCAAGAACTGGTAATAAATCTTTTAAATTTGTAATTTTCTTATCAAATAATAAAATATAAGGACTACTTAACTCAACTGTCATTTTTTCAGCATTTGTAACAAAATAAGGACTTAAGTATCCTCTATCAAATTGCATTCCCTCAACTACGCTTAGTTCATCATCTATTGATTTTGCCTCTTCAACGGTTATAACACCATCTTTTCCAACTTTTTCCATTGCATCAGCAATTAAATTTCCTATTTTTTCATCTGAATTTGCTGAAATTGTTGCAACTTGAGTAATTTCTTTTTTTCCTTTAACAGGTTTTGAAATTTTCTTAAGCTCCTCTATAATTGCAGCAGCTTCTTTATCCATTCCTCTTTTTACTTCAATTGGATTAGCTCCAGCAGTTATATTTCTTAATCCCTCTTTAAAAATTGCATGAGCTAAAACAGTAGCTGTTGTTGTACCATCACCTGCTTCATCGTTTGTTTTATTAGCAACTTCTTTTACTAGGCTTGCACCCATATTTTCTAATGTATCACTTAGTTCAACTTCTTTTGCAACACTTACGCCATCTTTTGTAATAGCTGGAGCACCAAAAGATTTTTGAATTAAAACATTTCTTCCTCTTGGTCCCATTGTAACTTTAACAGCGTCGTTTAATTTTTTTACACCTTCATAAAGTTTATTTCTTGCGTCATCTGAGTAAATTATATCTTTTGCCATTATTTATCCTTTATCTATTTAATTATTCCAAGAACATCTTCTAAGTTTAAAACTAAATATTTTTCATCATTAAGAGCAATTTCGCTTCCTGAATATTTAGAAAAAACAACTTTATCGCCAACTTTTATAGCTTTGCACTCTTCATCGCATCCAACAGCGATTACTTCGCCACTTGATGGCTTTTCCTTACTTGCGTTATCTGGTATAATAATACCTGTAGCAGTTGTTTTTGTCTCCTCTTCGCGTTTAACTAAAACACGTTTTCCTAATGGTTGAAAATTCATTTTTTTCCTTTCTTGTGTTATATTTTTTAGCACTCTAAGTTTTAAAGTGATGAAATTATAATCAGTTTTTTAAAACATGTCAATACTTATCTACATTTTTATCATAATATTTTAGTCTTTAACACTCAGCTTTTTATATAAAAATAACTTAACTAATTCTTTACCAAAATAAGATATAATTTTTAATATTTAATTTTAAAAAGGAGTAAAGTATGAAGTTACTCAAATATTTGGGTATTTTTTTAATACTTATAGTAGTTGTTTTATATGGCTTATTATTTACAGGTTTTGGCAATAACTTAGTAAAACCATATATTGAAAAAACTGTAAAAGATAAATCAGGACTTGATTTAAAACTTACAAAATTTGATCTAAATTTTAAAAGCCTTGATATAAGTGCTATTGTAAATGGCGAAATAAATGCTGATGTTAGAGGTAAATATTCGCTTTTTTCACAAAGTTTTGACCTAGACTACAATGTTGATGTTCAAAATTTAAATAGCTTTAAAATTAAGCTTGATGAACCTATGGGTTTAAATGGTCAAATTAGAGGAAAAATGAAAGATTTTAGCGCAAATGGTGTTGGCAAAATACTTGATAGTGATGTTAGATTTTTAGCTGTTTTAAAAGACTTTAAACCTTTTGATGTTGATTTGGATGCAAAAGGACTAAATGTACAAAAAGCTATGAAACTAGCAAATAAACCAGCTTTTTTAACTGGAAAGATAAACGCAGTTGCAAATATACAAAACGGTTTTGGTGAAGCAAATATCACATCAAATAATTTAGAGATTAATAAAGATGGTCTAAAAGATAAAAACATTACAATTCCAAATAATATCGCACTAAATCTAAACTCAGATATTACTTTAAAAGATAATATCATTGCAGCAAGTTCAAATTTAAACTCAAAATTAGCAAATATAGAAGCAAAAGAGACTAAATTTAATCTAGATAATAAAAATTTAGAAAGTGATTTTAGCCTTGATATTTTAGATTTGGCAAATTTAGAACCATTCATAAAGCAAAAACTGAATGGAAATTTAAAGGTTGATGGTTTTACAAAAATCGTTGATAACAAACCTGAGTTTGTAAAGTTTAATTTAGCTGGATTTGGTGGAGAAGTTAATGCAAACTTACAAGATAAAATTTTAGATGCAAAGATAAACTCAATTAAAATCGCTGAATTAATGGGGGTTGCCTCAATGCCAAAAGCTATAAGCGGCTTAATAAATGGTGAAATAAAAATAAACGATGTTTATGATTTTAACAATATTCAAGGAAGTGCAATTTTAAATGTAATAGATGGCAAAATAAACCCAGTAGAACTTAAAAAAATGGCTAATTTAGATTTTCCACAAAATAACAATTTTGAAATTACATCAAAAACTTTAATAGAAAATGGAATTGTAGACTCCGTTTCAAATTTAACATCAAATTTATTTAAAATTGATAATTTAAAAGCTAATTATAATTTAAAGGAAAAAGACTTAAAGGCAGATTTTAAGGCTAGTGTTGATGATTTAAGCAAGTTAAAAGAATTTACAAAGCAAACTTTAAAAGGAAATTTAAAAGCTAGTGGTGATGTTAGCATGAAAAACAATGCCTTAAAAGGTCTAAATTTAAATGTTAATACCTTAGGTGGAGAGATAAAAGCCAGCTCAAATGGTTCAAATTTAAACGCTGATGTCAATAACTTAAAGCTAAATGATATATTTGCTTTAATTGGTCAAAATCCTCTTGCAAGTGGAGATTTAAAAGCTAAAATTAACCTTTCAAGTATTGATATAAAAAATTTAAACGGAACTGCTAATATAAATTTATCAAATAGTGTATTAAACGATAAAGAGTTGAGTAAAATGCTAAATAAAGAGTTTCCAAAAAATATAAAACTAAATGCAAACTCTGATATAAACATAGCAAATTCCATAGCAAATTTTAACGCAGTTATCAACTCAGACTTAGCAAATTTAAAAAAATTAAGTGGAAACTTTGATATAAATAGAAACTCTTTAAATGCAAATTATGAGGCTTTTGTAAATGACTTATCAAAACTAGCTTTTATTACCGGAAAAAAAATGATAGGAAGTGTTAGTTTAAATGGTGAAATCAAAAAAGATACTAAAAATCTAGTCGCAACTGCAAACTCCAATCTTTTTGATGGAAAATTTAAAGCAGATTTAACAAATGAAAATTTAAAAGCAACTTTTGATAAATTTAAAATTGAAAAACTAACTCACATGCTTGATTTTGGTGAATTTTATGAGGGAATTGGAGATTTGGTATTTAACTATAACACATTGGCTCAAAAAGGAGATTTTAATGTTGACATAAATGAGGGTCGCCTAACTCCAAGCAAGCTAACAACAGCCATAAGCATAGCAACTCAAAAAGATATAACAAAAGAAATTTTTAATGACTCTTATGTAAAAGGTGTTATAAATCAAGGTTTAGTTGAGTTTAAATCCCAAATGAAAGCTCCTAAAATGGATTTAAATGTAACAAAAGGAACTCTTGATACAAAAACATCAAAAATAAATATCCCTGTTTTAATAAATATTGAAAAAACAGATATTGCTGCTGATGTTACAGGAACTACAAAAGATCCAAAAGTAAATGTTAGCTCAAAATATTTAGAGCAAAAACTTGAAAAAGTCTTAGATAAGGGGCTTGATAAGCTTTTAGGTAGCAAAAAAAATAATGTTAAAGATGATAATAGCTCTTTAAATAATGATGAAAATAGCGAAGAAGACTCATTAAAAGATGGTGTTAAAAATCTTTTAAAAGGCTTTTTCTAAAACAAAAAGGCAGAGAAAAAACTCTGCCTTTCAAAACTCTAATTTATTTTATTATTAAATTTTAAGAATTTATAAAATTTACAAACTTCTTAAGCTATAAAACTCTTTTTTAAACTCTCTAAATTTTCCTTTTAAAATTGCTTCTCTAGCATCTTTTACCAAATTTAAATAATAATGTAAATTATGAAGTGTGGCAAGACGGTAAAAAGTAAGTTCTTTTGAACGATAAAGATGGTTTAAATACGCACGGCTATAATTTTTACAAGTATGACAATTACATGCTTTATCAACTGGCTCATGGTCATTTATAAATTTAGCACCTTTTATATTTATTTTTCCAAAACTTGTAAATAAAGTCCCATTTCTTGCATTTCTTGATGGCATAACACAATCAAACATATCAACGCCTCTTTCTATGTTTTCTATCAAATCCTCAGGCGTTCCTACTCCCATTAAATATCTTGGTCTATTTTTATCAATAAATGGCATTACTCCTTCAACCGTATCATACATCTCTTCATTACTTTCTCCAACACTAAGTCCGCCAATAGCAAGTCCATCAAATTCCATTTCACATAACTTTTGAGCACAAAATTTTCTTGCTTCGTAATCAGTTCCTCCTTGGATAATTCCAAAAAGATTTTGACCTATACCAACTCCTTTGTTTTGGTTTAATTTATGATAATCAATGGCCTCTTTTGCCCATTTAATAGTCCTTTTAATACTCTCATCAACTCTTTTTTTGGTTGCTGGAAGTCCTACTAAGTCATCTAAAATCATCACAATATCGCTTCCTAAATCATATTGAGTATCAAGAACCGATTTAGGAGTAAAATAGTGTTTACTTCCATCAATATGAGATCTAAACTTGATTCCATTTTCATCTGGTTTTGAAATATCACTTAAACTAAAAGCTTGAAATCCACCACTATCTGTTAAAAAACTTCTATTAAATTTAGTAAAACCATGAAGTCCGCCAAAATTTTTTACTATTTTTGAACCTGGGCGAAGATACATATGATAGGTATTTGCTAAAATTATTTTAGCATCTAAAGTTTGCATTAAATCAAATGCATCTAAGCTTTTTACTGCTCCAACAGTGCCAACTGGCATAAAAATAGGAGTTTGTATAGTGCTATGAGCTGTTTTTATCGTGCAAGCCCTAGCATTGCCATCTATTTTATCTATATTAAATTCCATTTTGCTATAATATCCTTTTAAATTTTGGAGTAAAGAATGAAAAATATTTTAATCATTGCTGATGGCATTTTAGCTAAATATTTCTTAGAAACTATCATAGAGCTTAAAACATTAAAACATAAATATACAATAATAAGCTATAAAGATATTACAATAAGCCAAAAGTTAAAAGGCGAGAATATAACAATTCAAAGATTTGATCCAACAAGCTTTGAAAAATTAAGGCTTGGTATACATGAAAAATTTGATATTTTTATGGTTATAATGGATGAGAAAATTGATACTTTTAGTGTATATCAGAATTTAAGAAAAATAGATAAGAATAAAGAAATTTATCTTTTAGATAAATGGGGGCTTTTAGACGAAATAGATGATGATAATCACACTAAAATAATAGATGCTTTATCAATTCTTACTTCAAGACTTATTGGCTATCTTCCAGATCACCCTATTTTAGCTGATAGTATAGGACTTGGAAAAGGCGAAATAATGGAAGTAAAGGTTCCAATAGGAAGCTCTTTTTCATATAAAAAAATTGGACTTTTTAGTACTCAAAAAGAGTTTAAAATACCGATGATTTATAGACATAATAAAGCTATTACAGCACAATTTGGTACTATGATTTTTCCAAATGACACGCTACTTGTTGTAGGTGAGCCAAATGTATTGCAAGATGTTTACAAAGCCATAAAAGAGTCAAAAGGTCAGTTTCCATCTCCTTTTGGAATAAATTTCTACTTGATAGTAGATATGATAAACTTATGCCAAGATGATTTTGAAAAAATAATTAAAAATGTAAAATATCTAAACGAATCTGTCACAAATCACAAACTTTATATAAGGGTTATAAACCCTACTTTAACGAAAATGTTTGAAGAAATAAAGAAACTTGATGATGATGAAAGTTGTGAAATTTTAATAGAGTATTCAAAAAACAGCCCAGAAGTTATGAAAAGTGATATTGTAAAACATAAAGTTGGTATGGTTATTTCAGATAATGCATTTTTCGAAAAACATAAAAAAAGCTTGTATGAGCTAAAAGTTCCTGTTTTAACACTTGGAAAAGGCGATGTAAAAGATCTTAAAAAAGGTGTTGTTTTAATGAGTGATAAAAGCAATGCAAGTGAAGCAAGTGTTGTTTTTGATCTTTGTGGACAGCTTGGACTTGATGTTTATTTACACTATTATGCACAAGAAAAAAATCAAGAGTTAATAGCTAGATATAAAGACCTAGCGGAACTTTTTAAAAAAGAACTTTTTATAATAGAAGATGATGCGCAAAATCCATTTTTAAAATTAAAAAATGAAGAAAATTTCTTGCATTTTGTCCCATTTAATGATAAAGTTTTACATAGGAAACCAACCTCTGTGTTTAGTAAGGATTTAGATGAATTATATTTTGCAATAAGTCAAAATTATCAGCTTTTCATCCCAGATTTTTATGAAATTTAAAAGGTAAAAAAGTGGCAATCAATATAGATTTAAAAGAAAAGAGTTATAAAATTTTTATAAATGAGCTAGATGAAATAAATTTAAAAGGCAAAGTAGCAATCATTACAAACCAAACAGTTGCTGGACTTTGGCTAAAAGATCTGCTTCCGAAGATAAAATGCGACAACTTGCATATAATTTCAATTCCTGATGGTGAAGAGTATAAAAATTTTAAAACTTTAAATGATATTTTAGAACAACTCTTTATAGCAAAACTTGATAGAAAAAGCACACTTATATCATTTGGTGGAGGTGTAGTAAGTGATATAACTGGTTTTGCAGCAAGTATTTACGAAAGAGGAATAAACTGTATAAATATCCCAACCACACTTTTAGCCCAAGTTGATGCCAGTGTTGGTGGAAAAACAGGTATAAATAATAAATTTGGTAAGAATTTAATCGGTTCATTTTATCAACCAAAGGCTGTTTATTGCGAGGAAAAATATTTATCAACACTTCCAAAAAGAGAATTTAGTGCTGGAATTAGTGAAGCTATAAAAATGGCTATTACATTTGATAAAAATTTATTTGATTTTTTTATAAAAGATGAGTTGGACTTAAGCTATATAATTAAAAGATGCAACGAAATAAAAGCAAAAGTTGTAAGCCTTGATGAAAAAGAAAGTGGTATAAGAGCAGTTTTAAATTATGGTCACACATTTGCTCACGCTATAGAAAATGAAACAAATTATAAAAAATATCTTCACGGCGAAGCTGTGGCAATTGGAATGAATATGGCAAATCATTTAGCCTATAAGCTTGGCTTAATTAACATAAATGAATTAAATTTGATTAAAAAGACCTTGATGAAATTTGACCTTCCTATTAGTTATAAGATAGAAGATGAAAATCTTTTTTATAATTTATTTTTATTAGATAAAAAGACTAATCTTGGAAAGATAAAATTTATACTTCCAAAAAGTATCGGAAATTTTATCATAAAAGATGATATCGAAAAAGATATTGTTTTAGAAGTTTTAAAAGAGTTCAAATGAGAATTTTATTTTTATTATTCATAAGTTTCGTAACTATTTTTGCTGACATAAATAAAACTGAAAATAGCTTGGATCAAAATTTGACAAATTTAGACTTGACTCAAACAAAAGAAGCAAATATTACTAAAAATATCATTGAAAATTTGCAAAAAGATTTAAAAAACATAAACGAAACTATAAAAGATAATATTTGGCTTACTCAGTATCAAAATCATCTAAGTTATCAAAAGCTTATAAAAGAGAGAAATGAGCTTGAAAAACAGCTTAAAAATATAAAAAATAAAGATAAACGAGAAACTATACTTGATGATATTAAAATTTATGATGAACAAATTTTACTATTAAGCGAATTTGAAAGTATGCCTTTTTCTAGGCTTCTTGAAACAAAAGATATACCTGAGTACAAAAAAATATCAACTCCTTTTACTATTTTATCAGGACTTTCATATATAAAACAATTAAATTCACAAAAAGACGAGTATAAATCTAAACTCAATCAAATTGTAACTTTAGTAGAGAAACTAAAAGAAAAAAATGATATTTTAATGACAATAAATTCATATATTCCAAATGATGAAAATACAACTAAAAGTTTAAATGAATTAAATTTTACAATAACTGAGTTTAAATCAGCAAAAAGTCTTGGAAAAACAACATATGATGTTTATGGAAAAAGAATTGATGATAGAATAAATTTAGTAAGATCCGATATTAAAATTCAACTTAAAAGAGCTTTTAGTATTGCAGGTTGGATTATTTTTATACTTCTTTTATCTTTTATATTTAAATTTATAGTTAAAAAATCAATAAAAGATAACGAACGATCATATATGGCAAATAAGTTTATAAATTTTTTAAATTTTACACTAATTATTTTAATTTTAATTTTTGCATATATTGACAATGTTTCTTATTTAGTAACAGTTTTAGGTTTTGCATCAGCTGGTCTTGCGATTGCCATGAAAGATATGTTTATGAGTATGCTTGGCTGGGGCGTTATAATGATAGGCGGAACATTTAGAGTTGGTGATAGAATAAAAGCAAGAAAGGCAAATGGTGAAATTTATGTTGGAGATATCATAGATATTTCACTTCTTAGAATGACAATTTATGAAGATGTTACAATGACTACAAGAGAAAATAGAAGAGCTGGAAGAATTATTTTTGTGCCAAATAATTATATTTTTACTGAACTCATCTCAAACTACACTCACAGTGGTATGAAAACAGTTTGGGACGGCATTGACATACTTCTTACTTTTGATAGTAACTATAAAAAAGCAACTTACATAGTTAAAAATATAGCTAGACAATACTCAAAAGGCTATACAGATATAGCAAAAAAACAGATGAATAAATTAAGAACTCAATATAGTATAAAAAGTCCAAGTGTTGAACCAAGGATATTTCATTTTTTTGAACCATATGGTATTTTAATAAGTATTTGGTATATGACCGATTCTTACGCTACTTTAGGACTTAGAAGCACAATTTCTGGTGAAATTTTAGAAGCTTTCGAAAAAGAAGACGATATTAAAATAGCATACCCAACTCAAACCTTACTTTTTAGAAAAGAGGATCTTTTAGAAAGTAAAAAAGAGATGATAAAAAAAGCTTTAAATGAAGAACTTAAAAATAAAGAGCTTAATAACAAAGGATAATAAATTTGAAAATTTACTTTAAAACTTTTGGTTGCAGAACAAACATATATGATAGTGAAGTTATGAAAAACTCACTTAAAAATCATGAAATTTGTGACGATGAAACAAAAGCTGATGTAATAGTAATAAATTCTTGTACCGTTACAAATGGTGCAGATAGTGATGTAAGAAATTATATAAATAAAGCTAATAAAAATGGTAAAAAAGTTTTTTTAACAGGTTGTGGTGCAATAAGTAGAGGAAAAGAACTTTTTGATAATGGAAAAGTTTTTGGGGTTTTTGGATCTTCAAAAAAAGAAAATATCACTGAAATCATAGAGAAAAATATCAAATTTATAGATCTTGGGGATATAAATAAAAGTCAAAATAGTATAGTAAAAAATTTTAAAAAATATACAAAAGCTTTTGTTAAAATACAAGAAGGTTGTGATTTTAACTGCAGCTACTGTATAATTCCAAGTGTTAGAGGACATGCTAGAAGCAAAGATGAGTCTATAATATTAAAAGAAGTTTTAAATTTGGCAAACAATGGCTTTAGTGAAATTGTCCTAACAGGGACTAATATTGGAAGTTATGGCAAAGATACTAGAACAAGCCTTTCTAAACTTCTTAAAAAATTAAGCCAAATAAATGGCATCAAAAGAATAAGACTTGGGAGTTTAGAGCCATCTCAAATAGATGATGAGTTTAAAGAGCTTTTAAATGAGAAGTGGCTTGAAAAACATCTTCATATCGCACTTCAGCATACATCAGAAACTATGCTTAAAATTATGCGAAGAAGAAACAAAGCTTTTAAGGATATAGAGCTTTTTAATGAACTTGCTAGCAAGGGATATGCCCTAGGAACTGATTTTATCGTGGGTCATCCAGGAGAAAGTGATAAAATTTGGCTTGAAGCTTTAAATAACTTTAAAAACTTTCCATTAACACATCTTCACGCTTTTATCTACTCACCAAGAGATAATACACACTCAGCAACTTTAAAAATAGATGTTGATGGAAAAACAGCAAAAGAAAGATTAAAAACTTTACAAGATATCGTAGAACAAAATAACTTTGAGTTTAGAAAAAAACACTATAATGAATTAAATGTTTTAGTTGAACAAAAAAATGGAGATTTTTTTACTGGCTTTGATGAATACTATAATAAAATTTACATAAAAAGCGATAAAGATCTTACTCATAACTGGATAAAGGTAAAAAAATATGAGATTGAAAAAAGAGGAAATTTTACGAATTTTTAAGTTAAATAAACTAAATATTACACTAATATTTTTGTTTATTTTAATAGGACTTTTAAGTTTTGTCTATTTTAGAAACGGACCTGTTTATTTAAATTTTAATGAATACAATCAAATTTTAAACAGCAACAAAATTCAAAAAGCAAACATTGATGGCAATAAAATATATTTAAAATTTGATGGCAAAGAATATGTAGTATTAAAAGAGGCTGTAAATTTAAAAGAACTTTATGAAAAAACAAGAATTTATCAAAAAGATGAAACTTCATTTTTATCGCAAATGATAGTTTTATTTTTAATATCTTTTTTATTTATCATCATTTTAGACTTTTATCTTAGACAAAAAAAATCCCTAAAAACACAGCTTAAAAAAGCTGAAGCAAATGATAATATAGAGTTTTTTAATAGTTTTAAACCTGCTATTTCAAATATAACTTTAGATGATGTTGCTGGTATTAGCGAAGTAAAAGATGAAATCATTGAAATAGTTGATTTTTTAAAAAATCCTAAAATTTATAAAAATCTTGGCATAAATTTACCAAAAGGACTTTTAATGGCAGGTCCTCCAGGAGTTGGAAAAACACTAATAGCAAAAGCAATCGCTGGTGAAGCCGGAGTACCATTTTATTATGAAAGTGGAGCAAATTTCTCCCAAATGTATGTTGGGGTTGGTGCAAAAAAAGTAAGAGAACTTTTTGCAAATGCTAAAAGTAATGCTCCATCAATTATTTTTATAGATGAAATTGATGCTATCGGAAAAAGTAGAGGCGAAGGTAGAAATGATGAAAGAGAAGCTACTTTAAATCAGCTTTTAACCGAAATGGATGGCTTTATTGAAAATTCAGGCGTTATTGTAATAGGTGCAACCAATAAAATAGAGATGATTGATGATGCACTTTTAAGACCTGGACGATTTGATAGAAGAGTTTTTATTTCACTGCCAAACTATAAAGATAGAATTGAAATTTTAAAAATTTATTTAAGAGGCAAGAAATTTGATCTTGATTTAAGTAAATTATCAAGGATAAGTGTAGGTTTTAGCGGTGCTGGACTTGCTACTTTTGTAAATGAAGCTATGATTAACGCACTAAAAAGAAAAAGTGAAATTTTAGAATTTGATGACTTTGTAAAAACAAAAAATAAAGTTTTATTTGGAAAGAAAAAAGAGCTAATTTTAAGTGAAAAAGAAAAAGAAATTCAAGCTCTTTATCAAGCAGCAAAGGCAATTAGCGCATATTGGTTTGGTGTAGAGTTTGAAAAAATAAACTTACTAGAAGATGATTTTTTAAAAGATGATGAAGAGATAGTTTCAAAAAGCATCTTAGAAAGTAGACTAAAAGTTTATTTAAGTGGCGTAAATGCTCTTAAAATTTATAAAAATGATAGTTTTAATAACTCAAAATCTGACATTAAAAAAGCACTTGAGCTTTCCCATAAGATGATTTTTGAATATTCTATGGGTGAATTTATTGTGCCAAACCAAAATGAAATTTTAAATATTTTAAATAAAAATGAAAAAGAGATTAAAGAGTTTTTAAGTACTATGCAAAAGCCTTTATTTGAAATAACTAAACATCTTTTTGCATTTGAGACTATCTCGAAAGAAACAATAAGAGATATTTTAAAAGAAGACAATAATTAAGGAAAATAATGATAAGAAT
>QWCQ01000781.1_pt1 | contig 16633 bp, 27 predicted proteins | sample 1972701 | NCBI WGS metagenome assembly QWCQ01 (sample SAMN09866704, study PRJNA288562) | Human gut metagenome isolate pre4_stool, whole genome shotgun sequencing...
AAAATGAAACAAGTATAGGAAACATAAAGGGTAGTAAAACAGGAACTAAATAGATGAGTTCAGCAGGCGAGAAAATGGCATCTAACAAGGTGCCTTTTACTGTTATAGAAACTCATTATCCATATCATCAAACCAGTTTCTTCTCCTAGCTCTTGATAACTCTAAATGGATTGAAAAACTGCCTACTGTAAATGCACTATAAAGACAAATCACAAACTTCTCTAACCAGTTCATTTGCTCTATGTACTCTTGAAAACAACAATAAAAATAATGGCTTTGTAATGGCTCTAAGGCTTTCACACACGCACTGACATCATCAGCATATTTTTTATTTATCTCATGGTATATTTTTGAATAATGAGGGTCATTTTCTATATCAGTATAAAATGTTGCCATTACACAATCATGAGCACTAATATAATACCCCTCTATTATCGCTCTCCTAGCAAAAAATATCAATGCTATGAAAGAAGCAATTAAGGCAAGCACTCCTCCAACCATATCCCAAAATTCTGATGCATATAAAGTTCCGGAGATTGCATAGTTAAAACTGAAAAGTAAAACCACAAAAAGAATTATCCAAAATAAACCTTTAACGATAAAATCCGTTGCAAATGACCTACGTTGCCATTTTTGTTTAAGTTTCAAATGTACCTCCTTATTGTTTGATATATTTAACAGGTTGCGTATTGATTGTCGCTACTCTAGTAATATGCCTAATCATTCCCGATAATAATGACTAGACTTGTTCACGCTCTAGTGGTACAACCGCTAAAGTCTTATCAAGACTTGCCAAAACCTTTAATACTGTATCAAGCTGTGGGCTTGTTTTTCCTGTCTCCATTCTAGCTATGACTGGCTGACTAACGCCACTCAGCTCCTCTAGTTTTTTTTGACTAATGCCCCTTTCATTCCTAGCCTCGATAAGCTCACTCATGATAGCCACGCGCATATCACTTTCTAAAATTTCTTCTTTGCTGAATAACTCAGCTCTTACATCTTTCCAGTTACTACCAATTGCACTATTTTTCATTGTCTAAACCTCTTTCTTTTAAGTCTGCTAACTCACGTTTAGCTTGTTCAATCTCTCTTTTTGGTGTTTTCTGTGTCTTTTTCATGAAATGATGGAGTAAAACAAAGCTACCATCAATCCATGCAACAAATAAAATTCTATCCCTTAATGGTCTTAGTTCCCAAATTTCAGCATCTAAATGCTTAATATATGGCTCGCCTGTGCGTGTTCCGTGTTGACTTAACAACTCAATATAATCATTGATTTTATTGAGTTTAATTCTACTATCTTTTCCCTTTTTACTGGCAAGCTCTCGCATATAATCTAAAATAGGCTCATTACCGTTTTTATCCTTGTAAAAATAGATATTATGCACTATTAGCACCTCTTTCTAAGAACAATTATAACTCAAAAGTTATTATTTGTAAATACTTTAAGTTATTAAATTCTTTTTCTGAGTGCTTCTCCTCGTTTTAATTCTCTCTTGCCTCTTGCAATATCTGATAGAATGGATAAAGTCTCTTCTGCTTGCATGGTATTGTTCTTATGCAGCTCTTGCATTTGTTTGTTTATGTACTCTTTTATCCCAACATTTCCCAACAGTTCAGTAATACGATTATTGGCATAGCTCTCACTATAACCAGCCTTAATTGCTGATTTATAGCCGTTTCCTGTCTTTATGTACTCATCTGCAAAGCGCCTCTGTCTTTCATTCATTCGCTACCTCCTTTCCAATAAAAAAATCACAAGTATTACTACTCATGATTTCGTTGTAACCGATTAAAAAAGGGACACTTTACGCTATTTTAAGCAGTTTTTCAATGTTATCAAGCAATTTTCTATATTTAGAGTTATCATTTTCATTGTTGATAAGATACTCATTTGCAACGATATTTAGAGATTGATAAAGACCACCCATAATACCTGATTGTTCATCTGTTAGCCCATTTTGTTTTGAATATTTATCATAATACATCTTACAATTCTCATATATACGCTCATTTAATTTGTCATACAGATCAATCATTTTCTGTTTCTCCTGTCTATCATGTTTTCAATAAAGTTAAACTATTTATAAACCCTATATTAAGTCAGTTTTAATCCATACAATAAAAACCCCATTTCTGGGGTTAAAATAAGTAGTCGGACGGATTTGCACCGCCATTTCTCTATGATATAGAGCGTATTCCTTCTTCAAACCACTGCCCTACTTACCCTGTTCTTATTATCTCATATTCTGTTGATTTTAGCAATGAAATCAATTACTTACTAGCTCATGATAAGCAGATATATCAGATACTGGAATAATACTAAAATACAAGTCTGAATAAGTTTCAAACCACTTATTTAGCTTTACATATGCTGGTGATTGACTAACAAATAATATCCGCTGGCAAGCTCCAATAACATTCATCCGATTATACACATAAACTTCTTTTACAGTCTCTAAAATATCAGTTTCACTAGTCTGTACCCTAATGTCTGTTATTTGCTTAATTGTGCTGTATTTCCTATATGCTAACATATCATGATTTTCTGCGGCGTCAAATATTTTACGCTCAAGGACACTGTACTTAGAATTTCCTTTATCTCTTAAAAAATACCATTTGAGCCACAAAATCTTTTCTCGATGTATTACAGAAATGCGCTCGATTTTCTTTTTAGTCATTGCCCCTCCCTAGATCAATATCTACCGTATCATGTTCACTAGCCCATTCATCTACGATTACTAAAGGCCGCTCTATATCGCCATTTATTGCCAGCTGTTTTTTATTCTGATGCTTGAGGTACTTAATCCGCTCTTTTTGTTCCTGTATGTCTAGCTTGTCTTTTCTAGTCACTCCAAGAACATCTGCAATAAATTCGGCAGCTCTTACATTGCCTTTGATAGCCTGATTAAACATGCTCAAAGCCAGTAAAGTTTGATTATCAGCCGGTAACCTAGCATCTTCTAATTGTTGCTTTAAAGTTTCATCTTTTATTTCCATTGTCAAAATAGCATCTAATGCACGGCGTAACTCTGCTTTTTTCTTTCTAGCTTTCCCTGATGCCTTGCCACCTTTACGACTAATAGCTATTTGATCCTGTTTGGTTCGTTTAGTAACTGGTATAAGGTTCTTTGTTCTGCCTTTGACCATTTAGCACCTCCCCATTATTAAAATAAAGGGTTAGCACCTTTATTTATCATTCTAAATATTGCTGTAACTCTGTATCCATAGTCTCTAAAACACCTTCAACAATCATCTCATGCTGTACTAAATCAATTTTATCTCCATTGATTTGTAACCCACCATGAAAATAATCAATTTTTCTATTGAGAAAATGCACTAATTTTTCAAGGCGTTGCTGTTTGTCAAACTCCTCCATATCAATACCAATATAGATAAGATTTGTGTCATTGTCCATGATCTCTTTTAATTTTCGGATTGCCAAAGGTTTATTTTTATATTTTTCAAGATACTCTAGCATTTCATCTGCCGTTAATTTGATACTGGACAATAAACCTAATTCGGCTGCATCATCTGCCGTAATGCGTTCTTCTTTAGATTTCTGGTTAGATAGTTCAACATTTTTTTCATTTTCTAATTGCTGATACAACGATTGAGCGGTGTTATGTGAATAGCTTTCTGCTTCTTTTTTATATTTCAAAAGTTCCTGCTCAGCATATACTTTCCCGATCAATTGTTTGCGTAGTTTTTCCTGAAAATCTTCTTGCATTGAGATATAACCACGCATATATTCTAATTTCTTTTTACCAAATGCCTTTATATCATTCTTGATTGTTGTTAGTGTCATTTTGTTCCTCCTTATGACAAATAAAAGAGGTATGACAAAAGAGTATTAAACTCAATTATCATACCTCTGATTTTTTCAGTCAGTATATTTAATATTGTTTCCCAGCGCTTACCGTTCCATAAACTATCTGCCCATCTTGGACTCTAAGCTCAATAGAGCCATGCTCTGGTACTGCAACACGTTCAATTATACCATTTTTCAAGAATAAAACAAAGCCTTTCTCCATCATTTTTAATATTTTTTTATCGCTGTTTTCAGTCATTATTTTTCTCCTTTATTCTATTTACTAATAATCTGATTAAGGCTAAAGTATTGTTTTTACTGCTTTTCTAGCAAAAACCAGTAAATTTATTACCCTTTTTAATACCCTTAGATTATAATTTCCTTGGTTCATTCTTGGTTAAACTACTGTATCTTATCTTTTAGCCGATTGATTGAATACCGCTTGTCTTTGATACTATAAATCCTGAACGAATTCCCCTCTAAGCCCTTGAGAATGCGGCTATAGTTACGTTCGTTATACACTGTTTTTAATTCATCACCGCTTAGATTGGTATTGATAATTGTATTCTCACGATTGTTAAGTATATCAAATAATAAATCCTGTTCCCAATCGTTCTTAGGTTTAATAACCGCATTCTTTGCCCCTAGATCATCAATGATAAGGTAGTCAGGCCTTTTCAAGAGTTCCACGGCATCAGATTTAGTAAAAGCTGCATTCTTGCCATAAGTCCAACCATCTTGAATTTTATTAACAATATCTGTAAAGGTTACAAACAGAACGCTTTTAGGCTCATTTTTAGCCTTACTGTCCTCGTTGATAGCTTTAGCCATAGCAACACTTAGATGACTTTTTCCAACGCCTGTAGAGCCTGTAATCAGCGTATTTCCATTCATACCCTCTAGGTACTTCTTTACCTGATTTTGAGCAAAGGCTAATAGTTGTTTCTCCTCTTGTGTCTCGACTATGAAATTGTCAAATGTTGCTGTTTTTAACTCATCAGGGATTACACTATCACGCATTAGGACATGATAGGTTTTTTGATAGACTTGTTGGTTTGTGGCTTCGTTAGCTAACTCTTGTTCTTCGCGCTGTATATTCTCTCTGACACATTCAGGGCAAAACTCTTGCAACTTACGTTCATCACTTCCCCTAATAGGTGTTGATATTTGCCAATAGTTCACGTTATGAATTGAGCAGACCTTATCAAGTATTTTTCTATTTTGATACTCTTTGAACTGTTCCTCCATGTTTTCACCTCCTTCTAAAACGGGACATCAGGGAAGTTGTCCTGTATTGGTTGTGCTAATGACTGTTTCTTAGCCTCATAAGCTGCTTGATTTTGTTTGACTTGCTCGATAGTCTTTAATCCTTGACCTTGCCAACGTTCAAGGATTGAGCGCGTGTATCTAATAGACCTACCGTTGTTCAATATGGTTTGTTCAAGAGCATAAAGTAACAAAGTCTGGCCGTGAGTTGCTAACAAGTCTTCAACCTCTGCCACCATTGTGCCACTAACAGACATTTCACCAAAAGCCTCTTTTAGTTTTTCAAAGATAATATTTTTACCAACTTCAGCAGCATTATTCTCTAGCTGTTGTTGTTCTCTATCTCTTCTCTTTTCTTCTCTACTCTTCTCTACGTGACTATTTTGTGACATTGTCACGTTTTGCCGTGACTTTGTTACGTTCCTTTCTTCTTTTTGTCTAGCTCGTTGACGTGCTTTTCTTACAGCTGATTGAGTTTTTGATCCAATCCGTTGTATTGCACCAGGTAAAGAGACTTCATCTTTTGAAATTTCAATTAACAGCCCCTTACGTTTAAGAAAATCAAAAACAGCTGCTACATCATCAAGCTCTTCATCAATATCAAAGGCAATTTCAGAAATAAAATCATCTTCGATACTCTCAAAGTAAAGTGATCCATTGTTTTTTAGACTTTTTAATAATAATTTCAAATAAATAGTGGTATAGACATATCCAGCTGACATACGTTTTAAAGCTTTCATCTCTTTCTGTTCAAAAAAATCATGCTCCATTTGTAACCACCAATAACGTTTTTCCTCTGCCATTGTTCCTCCTAATCTACCGACAAGAAATTTATCACATCAAGAACCCTAAAATACTGTTTTTTACTGCTCTCAAAGGGGGTCTGATAAACTTTCAAACCTGTTTTTATCCAATTTGATAAGGTAGTTCCTGATATATCAAGCTCATCTTTCAACTCTTTAGCACTAATCAGACCTGTTTTATTGTGCAATTTGCGCTCAAGTTCTAATTTCTTATCTACAAGTTTATCTACTCGATCTAACAGGCCTTGTTCAAACTCAACTGAAAAAGTTCCCATATTTTACCTCCTAATTATATCTTTTGCCTGCAAGCTGTATATAAGCCCCGTAGTGAGGATTTAGCTTATATGTGTTGGTTTCTGCTTTTGGTTTAAAATCGGGCTTAGAATGGCTCTCAAATCGCCATATAGTCCACGCTATCCAAAGTATCAAAGGAATGAGCAACAATATCTGTTCCGGTGTTAGATCAATCTCTCGTCTCATCTTCTACCTCCAAATCATCATTATCACATTCCAATAACTCAAAAGAGATTGTGTCTAATTCTCTATAGAGTTGCCCCGACTGTTCAAAGATTGCACTTAGTGCCTCTGCCGTTTGATGATATGCCAGCGTTTTATCTACTCCACTATTTTTAACAAGCATTAGAGCATTACAAACTTGCTGCATCAATTCAATACGTGGTAGCATATCGTAAATTTGAGCGCCTATTTCTTTAATATTATCTGTATTCATTGTCATAATGTTTTACCTCCCTTAATTTTTTAGTTTTTTTATGTAACACGCTTCTAGCGTTTTATCTGCCTTGTTGTGATCTAAAGACCATGATTTTTATTTCCTGATAAGTCATGCCTAGCTTAATCACAGCAATAGCCATATCCTCTAGGGCTTGATATCTGACTAACTCAATGCTGGTTAGGCTATCAATGCCATTATAGCCACCACGCGCCGCCATCAGCTAGCGCTTATTCATACCGCTAGCACCTTTCAGTAAAAGATTGTTCATTGTACTGTGAGCATGCTTAGGAGCAACTGGCCATGTCTCTATACTGTCGTGTAAAGTTTTGCGTTTGGGCTTTTCTAAAGCCCTCTGATAGCGAAACGCCGCCACCTCGTTACGAAGCTCAAAGGAAGCTTTAACTAGATTCTTCTTAAACTCTCTGACTGGCTCGGTATTTTTGAGATAGGTTATAAGTAAAGTAGCCTGTTGCTCATTCAAGATATAGGACTTTTTGGGCTGCCCTCTGGCATCTAATTTATGGATTTCAAATCCAAGTATTCCTAAAGTCTCAAAATCAGATTTATGTTCTCTGATTAAGCGCGTGATAGTATGGTGCTGCACCTCTGCACATTCAGCGATTATCTCGCTTGTTGTATATGGCTCTCTTTTGCCATCCACATAAACAAGTTCCATTTGCTTTCCTCCTTTATTTTTGATAAAATGTAGTAAATAATATTTGTCAAGGGACGCATCATGTCCCCTGCTAAATACCTAACAACAATCACGCTTGCCTGCTGTTTTGTTGTTTATTTATTTCTTAGTCGTGTACTTTGGTTTGGTCGCCTGTACACGGCTTTTTTTGCTTTGTGAGCCTATACCCTAGTTTTTCAAATTGGTTTTATGATAGAGTTTTAATAATGATCCAATAAAGCAACATACCTAATGGGATGCCCATTATTGAGCTAATAACTTGATAACGTAACGGGTACTCTATCATATTTTCCGTTATGTTATTTAAAAAGTTTGTGAGTTTCTCCATAGCACCACCTTTCTAATAATCTTTTGCTAGCCATTCCATGACCGCTGCATAAATTCGCTTTGGTGCTTTATAGTTACCAGCCACTATTTTAGGAACTGTACGGCTTGCTACGCCAATTTCCTTAGCAAATTCATACTGTTTTAACTGTTTATCAGCAATCTTACGACGGATAGCTTTAGCTTGAATTTCTGTAATAATCATGCGTCGCTCCTTTCTAGCTAACTTTAGTTAGCATTTGTTTTACACTTTGTATTTTAGCTAACTTTTATTCGTTTGTCAACACTTAAATTTAAAAAAATGAATAAAAGTTAGCACAACGTCAAAAAAACGTGTTATAATTGTACTGAGGTAACAATAGATGAATAGATTAAAAGAATTACGCACAAAACATAAACTCACGCAACAAGAAGTAGCTGACTTGGCTGGTGTAACTAGGCGTGGATACCAAAAATGGGAAAAAGGGGAAAGTTCAATAAAAGCGGATAAAGCTCAAATTCTAGCTGATTTCTTCGGTGTACCTGTTCCATATCTTCTAGGTTATCATGAGGGAACTCTTACTTTTAAATTCCCCAACGATGAAGACGGGTTTTATAAAGAAACCCAAAAACTAATTGATATGGCTGACAATATTGAACAAGATAGTGAAATTTATTCTCAAGTTCAGCAAGTTAAAGATCTGGCTATCCTAGTACGGAGTAGCCGTGAAAAAATAAAAGCTCGGTATGGTCAAAAAGTATATGATGGGCTAAACGACAAAGAGACGGATTTTGAATTTTATAAGTATCTAACTTTTTTGTTAGATAAAAAAGAATATCTTAAAAGCGATTTACTAGTTTTTCTTTCTTTGCTTGATTCATCAGATAAAGAAATTATTTTTAAAATGATTACCGAATTTAAAAAATAATGATTACTCTATTGTAATATCATGTATAAATACCTAACAACAATCACGCTTGCCTGCTGATGGAAAGGTAAAAATACATGAATATCAAACAAATTACAAAGAAAAACGGTACTATTGTGTACCGTGCTAGCGTTTATCTTGGAGTAGATCAACTAACGGGCAAAAAAGCTCGTACAACTGTTACAGCAGCCACTAAAAAAGGCGTTAAAATAAAAGCGCGTGATGCTGTCAATAACTTTGCCATGAATGGCTACACAATTAAATCTAAGCCAACTATAACAACCTATGCGGAGCTTGTATCTCTTTGGTGGGATAGCTATAAGAATACTGTCAAGCCAAATACAAGAGAATCTACTAGGGGACTTCTCAAAGTCCATTTAATGCCTGTTTTTGGCGATTATAAGCTTTCTAAACTAACAACGCCTATTATCCAGCACCAAGTAAACGAATGGGCTGATAGGGCAAATAAAAGCGAAAAAGGGGCATATGCTAACTATAACTTACTAAATAGCGTAAACAGTCGTATTCTTCAATATGGCGTAACTATGCAAGTGATAGATCATAATCCAGCTCTTGATGTTATTGTTCCACGCAAGCAGCAAAGAGCAAAAGAAAAAATTAAATACTTTGATAAACAAGAACTAAAAAAATTTTTGAATTACCTGGATACACTCGACCAGTCAAATTATAAAAATCTCTATGATGTTGTCTTATACAAAACCTTGTTAGCTAGCGGATGCCGTATTGGTGAGTTGCTAGCTCTTGAATGGTCTGATATTGACCTAAACAAAGGAATTATCAGCATTACTAAAACAATTAACCGATACAATGAAACGAATAGTCCAAAGTCTAAATCCGGAATAAGAGATATTGAGATTGATAAATCTACTGTCCTCATGCTGAAACAGTACAAGAAGCGGCAACAAGTGCAATCATGGCAACTAGGACGCTCTGAGACAGTTGTATTCTCTGTATTTACAGAAAGGTACGTTGAAACCAATGCGCTACGTAAGAGGCTCAAGAAACATTTTAAAGCTGCTGGGGTATCTGATATAGGATTTCATGGTTTTCGTCATACTCATGCTACTATCATGTTATATAGCGGCATAGAACCCAAAGACTTACAATACCGCTTAGGCCATTCCAATATCTCAATGACTTTAGATACCTATGTTCATGCTACCAAAGAGGGAGCAAAAAAAGCCGTCTCAATATTTGAGGCGGCCATCAATAGTTTATAAGGGTGTTCCATTTTGGGACTACCCTATTACTATACAAAAATTACAAAATTTAAAAGTACGGGGTAGTTAAAAGGGTAGTAAAATCAAAAAAACACCCTAGGAGTACAGCCTAGAATGCCTTTAAATCAAGGATTTTCACCCTTTAAACTATCAAAATACTTATTTTCCAAGATAGTATTCTTTCACTAGATTCAATTTTTCATCAAATTCAAATACAAGTGGTGGGAAGTTAGGAATTTCCACATTCATGATTTCGTCATCTGACAATTTTTTGATGTGTTTTACAAGGGCACGAATAGAATTACCATGTGCACCTACGAATACATTTTTACCGTCTTTCAAAGCTGGAGCGATTTTATCTTCCCAGAATGGAAGAGCGCGTTCCAAGGTTACTTTCAAGTTTTCTGCATCTGGAATAACTGAGTCATCAAGATTTGCATAACGACGGTCAGTGTGTGCTGAATATTGATCATCTTTTGCCATAGCTGGTGGCAATACATCATAAGAACGGCGCCAAATATGAACTTGTTCGTCACCCCATTTTTCAGCTGCTTCAGCTTTGTTTTGACCTGTCAAACCTCCATAGTGACGTTCATTCAAACGCCATGACTTTTCAACTGGCACCCAAAGTTGACCTGCCGCTTCAAGGGCAAGATTTGTTGTTTTGATAGCGCGTGTCAAAACAGATGTGTAAGCTTGGTCAAACTCAATACCAGCTTCTTTAATCAATTTACCAGCATCAATAGCTTGTTGCGTCCCTTTTTCAGACAAATCAACATCAGCCCAACCTGTAAAGAGGTTTGCTTTGTTCCATTCAGACTCACCGTGGCGAGCAAAAACTAATTTTACCATTAGAAATTCTCCTTTGATTTTTGAAAACTGTCTCACAGTCACTACTATATTTTACAAAATTTTTTCAAAAAAATCCAGTATCAATGGGAGAATATTTGATTTTTGATAATTTACTTTATTCAAGCAATGTACATCAATTCCTTAACTATTTTTCGAGCACTCAGGGCAAATTCCGTACATCAAAACTTGTGTCTTTGTAATTTTATAACCTGTTTGTTCTTCAGCTTCACGCTTCAAATCAGGAATATCCACATCTTCAAAGTCTGCAATTCGACCACATTTTTCACAGACAACATTCAGATGTTCATGCCCCATAAAATCAAAATAGGTTGTCTTATCATGGCTAATTTTGATTTCTTCTACAAAACCCTCTTCCACCAAAACTTTGAGATTGTTATAAACCGTTGCTAGACTCATCTTTGGAAAATTAGACAGCAAATCAGAATAAATCTTTTCAGCACTTGGGTGCTCATGTGTCCGAATCATATAAGCAATGACTGCTTTTCGAGTTTCTGTAATACGTACACCTTTGGCTTTTAATCGTTGAATAATATTTTCATAATCACTTTGGTCTGTGATTTCTAAATAAGGATGTAAATTCATTTCCTACTCACTCATCATTATTTTTCCTTTATTATATCACGAAAATATAAGAATGCGTATTTAGAATGATTGTAAATAAACACAAATGATAAACTTCAACATCATTTTTACCCCTTTTATTTCCCCCTGAATACGGAAAAAACCTGTTGGACAACGAATAAATGTTGATACAACAGGCTTTTTTAATCTCAATTATTTAACAGCGTCTTTAAGAGCTTTACCTGCTTTAAATGCTGGTACTTTAGAAGCTGCTATTGTGATTTCTGCACCAGTTTGTGGGTTGCGGCCTTTACGAGCTGCACGTTCACGAACTTCAAAGTTACCAAAACCAATCAATTGAACTTTTTCACCAGCTGCAAGGTATTCAGTTACTGCTGCAAATACCGCATCAACTGCTGCTGCTGAATCTTTCTTAGTCAATTCTGTAGCTTCTGCTACTTTTGCAATCAAATCTTGTTTGTTAGCCATTTAACAAATCCTCCAAAATATTTTATGAATTAGTAGTCACTAACTCTAACAAGTATTATCATATCTAAAAAATGTTATTAGGTCAAGCACAAAACGAACTTTTTTCAATTTTTCCAAAGATATCAAACTTATTCATAGCGAACGAGGACTGCCCACGCATTTTCACCTGTATGTGTTTGAATAATAGAACCAGTCTTCAAAACAGAAATCGTTTTTTCCACACACGGTTGCAAAATCTGTTTCATTTCGTTCGCCAATTCGGCAGTTCCTGCATACGAAATTCCAATCTCTGCCACTTTTTTATCTTTTAAGCTTTCAACTAAATCATTAACCCATTTTTTGAAGGTTTTTACACCACGCCCCTTAACAATCGGTTGTAATTCATTGTTTTTCATTTGCATAACTACTCGAATATTAAGCAACGAACTGAGAAGCCCAGTCACACGACTAATACGACCACCTTTTACAAGATTTTCAAGCGTTGACACACCGATATACAATTCTGTTTTTTCACGTACTTCTTCGATTCTTGCTAAAATAGCATCAAAGTCTGCACCTTCTTTTGCTAGTTTTGCAGCTTCAACCACTTGAAACTTCAAAGCTTGATCCGTAAAAGAGCTATCAATCACTGTTACATCTACATTTGCCAAGGTTGCCCCTTGTCGTGCAGCTTCGACCGTTCCAGACAAAGCATGCGACATATGGATAGAAATGATTTTATCGGCAGTTTCTCCGAGTGTTTCAAAGATTTCTGCAAAAACACCAACTGGTGGTTGACTGGTTTTCGGTAGATTTTTGCTTGACTGCATCAAACGAAGAAACTCTCCTTCTTTTAAGTCAGCGTCTGAATAAACAACACCATCTACCATTACAGACAAAGGAACGATTGTAATCTCTAAATCCTCTACAACTTGCGGTTCAATCGTAATAGATGAATCCGTTACAATTTTGATTTTTGTCATAGTTTTCCTACTTTTATAAATTTTATCTATTTAATTTATTATATCAAAAAAATAACTTTTTGTGGAATAATTTTTCTGGATAAAATGTGTAAAAGGTGTGTAGAGCTTTCTATTTTTCTAAATAAACAGAATTATTAAATTTTCAGAAAATAATTGACACTGTTTTATTTTTTTGTTAGCCTAGTGATGTATCTTATTGAAGCTGTTGCTTTGAAGAAAGGGTTGATAAATGAAACAGACAAAATTTTTAGGAATTCTTTGTCTTGCTCTTGTTATGATTTCAATTACAGTTGGTTCTGGTCACTTTTCGTGGTGGCAGCTGCTACACGGAGATAAGCAGACTGGGCTGCTATTTTTAGAGTCGCGCTTGCCAAGGACAGTCAGCATTCTCCTAGCAGGCTCTAGCATGAGCATTGCCGGGCTTCTTATGCAGACTGTTACACAAAATCATTTTGCTGCTCCTAGCACGGTTGGAACGGTCGAGGCTGCAAAATTTGGTATGTTGCTTAGTTTATTTTTCTTTCCGTCAGCCACATTAGCGCAAAAAATGCTATTTGCTTTTGTATCTGCTATTTTTTTTACGATTATTTTTATTAGACTTATCAGAAAATTCTCATTTAAAGAAAAATGGTTGTTACCGCTTGTCGGAATTATTTATAGTGGAGTGATTAGTGCAGCAGGAGAAATCATTGCCTATCGTTTTGAGCTTGTCCAAAGCATGACTTCATGGACACAAGGCTCTTTTTCCATGATTCAGAAACATCAATATGAATGGTTATTTTTAAGTTTAATCATCTTGATTGCAGTATGGAAGCTATCAGCCACGTTTACCATTATGAATCTAGGGGAAGACGCTAGTCATAATCTAGGCATTTCCTTTTACCAAATGGAAGGAATGACGTTGTTTCTCATTGCATTGACGACAAGTGTGACGATGATTACAGTCGGCTCTCTTCCATTTATCGGAGTCATTGTTCCAAACATCATTCGGAAATTTTATGGTGACCATATCACACGCATTAAGGGACTGACCGCATTAACTGGTTCCTGTCTCATCTTGATCTGTGATATTGTAGCTCGTCTAGTCATTCGCCCTTACGAAGTCTCCGTCAGCTTGATTTTAGGAATTTTGGGTAGTTTGGCGTTCGTGTATCTTTTGTGGCGAGGTGCTGCTCATGAATAAAATGAAGAGTCAAACAAGAAATCGCTTACTTCTATTGCTTTTGTTAGCTAGCTTGAGTGGCTTGTTATATCTCATGCCAATGGAATATCCTTTAACAGGTTTTATTATGAAATTGCGCTCGCAAAAGTTACTAGCCTATCTTTTAGTCGCCATAGCTGGAGGTCTTGCTACAATCAGCTTTCAAACAATCACAGAGAATCGTTTTTTAACACCAAGCATTCTTGGAATGGAATCTCTCTATGTCTTTATGCAGACGATTTATCTTTTCTTTGCTAGCAAATTCATCTGCAATACTGGTCATCCTTTGCTTGAGTTTATCTTAGTCTTACTCATACAGTGTGGCTTCTTTTTCTGCCTGCAACCTGCATTAAAAAAGCTACTCCAGCAAGGATTTGTATTTATTTTATTGATTTGCATGGCACTAGGGACGCTCTTTAGAAGCGCCAGCACATTCTTGCAGGTGCTAATGGATCCTAATGAATATGATAAACTGCAAACAAAACTATTTCCTTCCTTTCAACGAATAAATATGGATATTCTATCTGTCGCTGCAATCATCATTGGACTAGCAGGTTTATATTTGTTAAAGAAGAACGCTATTTTGAATGTTTTTCATTTGGATAAAAAGACAGCGACTATTTTAGGTGTAGAAGTTGAAAAAGAGCAAAAAAAGATACTATGGGCAATTGTTTTGCTGACTTCAACGACAACTGCTCTCGTTGGACCTATGATGTTCTTCGGCTTTATGATGTCTAATTTAGCCTATCTGTTAATCAAAGAATACCAACACAAATGGTTGTTCTCAGTAGCAATTTTACTCGGTTTTCTCTCTCTAACTACTGGACAAATGCTGGTAGAGCGCGTCTTTCAGCTCCAAATCAATGTCAGCATGGTCATTGAGCTTGTCGGAGGGTTATTCTTCTTTTATCTTTTAGCTAAGGAGGTAAAACGCTAGAATGCAATTAAAAAACGTTGGCAAATCATTTGGAAATCAAGCAATTTTAGAAGATATTCAACTGAATATTTCACCGAGCAAATTCACCGCTTTTATTGGTCCAAACGGTGCCGGAAAATCAACGCTGCTTTCCATTATGAGTCGTTTGCTCAAGAAAGATCAAGGTTTTCTCAGTATCAAGGGAAAAGAAATTGAAGCTTGGAATTCAAAAGAGTTGGCCAAAGAATTAACGATTTTAAAACAAAAAATCAATTACCAATCTAAATTAACGGTTGAAGAATTGGTTTCCTTCGGTCGCTTTCCTTATAGTCAGGATCGTTTGACAAAAGAAGATTTCAAAAAAGTGGAGCAAGCATTGGAATATTTGGATATTGCTGATCTGCGAGAACGTTTCATTGATACGCTTTCAGGCGGTCAATTGCAGCGCGTTTTTATCGCTATGGTGCTCACTCAAGACACTGATTTTATCTTTTTGGACGAGCCACTAAACAATCTAGATATTAAGCAAAGTATTTCTATGATGAAAATCTTGCGGTCTCTCGTTGATGACTTAGGAAAAACGATTATCATTGTCATTCATGACATCAATATTGCCAGTCAGTATGTTGATGAAATTGTCGCCTTTAAAGACGGAAAAGTCTTTTATCAAGGTACAACCAATCAGGTCATGAGAAAAGAAATTTTAGATCCATTGTATGAAATGGACATTACCCTTGGGGAAATCAATGGTAAAAAAGTTTGTATTTACCTATAAATATTAATTTTGGAGGAATTTTAATGAAAAAGAATACAAAAACACTACTTCTATCTCTCTTCGCAGCTGTTGCAGTTGTGCTACTCGCTGCTTGCAGCGACAATAAACAGTCCAATTCAAAAACGACAAACTCTTCATCTACTTCTAGTGAAGTCACTATCAAAACAGCAAATGGAGATGTGAAAGTCCCTACCAACCCTAAAAAAATTGTAACACTGGATTTAGGTGCAGCTGATACCATTCGTGCTTTAGGAAAAGAAAGCAGCATTGTCGGTATGCCAAAGAAAACTCTGCCTGCTTACTTAAAAAATTTACCAAGTAGCATTAAAAATGTAGGTAGCATGAAAGAACCGAATATGGAAGCTATCGCAGCTTTAAAACCAGACTTGATTATTGCTTCTGGTCGTACAGCTCAATATGTCAAGAAACTCAAGGAAATTGCCCCTACTGTATTATTCCAAACAGACAACAAAGACTACTGGGGTTCTACCAAGAAAAACATCCTTTCTTTAGCAAGTATCTTTGGAGAAGACGGAACCAAAAAAGCTAAAAGTGAATTAGCTACATTAGACAAGGAAATTCAAACCGTTGTTGCTGCCAATGAAAAGTCAAATAAAAATGCTCTTGCGATGATGTTAAATGAAGGTGCAATATCTGCTTTCGGAGCTAAATCACGTTTTGCTTTCCTTTACAGTACTTTGAAATTCAAACCAACAGATGCTAAAATCAAAGAATCAAGACATGGACAAGAAGTCAGCTTTGAAAGTATCAAACAAATCAATCCAGATATTATCTTTGTTCTGAACCGCACTCTTGCTATCGGTGGGGACAATTCGGCCAATAAAGACTTACTGAATAACTCACTGATCCAAGAAACAAATGCTGCTAAAAACAAAACTATTGTAAACTTGACATCCGACCTCTGGTACCTAAGCGGAGGCGGACTCGAATCCACAAAATTGATGATTGAAGATGTAAAAAATGTAGCTGGGAAATAATATAAAAGAGCTGGAGAAAACCTTAAATGAATTTTCTCCAGCTCTTTTATCATCCTCAACTTCTAATTATCCTCTACC
>QWCQ01000782.1_pt1 | contig 16588 bp, 16 predicted proteins | sample 1972701 | NCBI WGS metagenome assembly QWCQ01 (sample SAMN09866704, study PRJNA288562) | Human gut metagenome isolate pre4_stool, whole genome shotgun sequencing...
AAGGCGGCATCCGCCATGACCGAAGCGGTCACGCCGATGACGCCGACTGCATAGGGCAGCAGCCACGGCTTCGCAGAACCGAAGAGCTTACGGATGAGCGCCGAGAGCATGCCGGAGCGCTCCGCCACACCTACCGCCAGCATGATGGGAAGTACCGTCACCAGCGGCGGAAAGTTGATATAGTTCTCCCCCATTGTCGTGGTGAACCAGGTCAGCCCCTCACCGGTGAACAGGCCTTTAACTGGCTGAATTTCATCGCTACCGGGAATCTTAATTTCCACGCCCATCTTCGCCATGATGGTGGAAAGCACGCCTGTGATCAGGAAGAGGACCAGGAAGATGGTGAAGGGCTCCGGCAGCTTGTTGCCGATGTATTCGACACCATTAAGGAACTTATCCAGCATTCCCCCACTGGATTGTTGGCTCTGCTTTTGCTCAGCCTTTGCGGGATTCGTCTTCGGCTTTTCCGCGGTGCCAGCGCCGCCTTGTGGCGCTGCATTGGATGGGCTGTTCATGGGTACTCCTGTCGTAGGGGTCAGTCCCAGTGCTCCACGTCACACTGTTGGGGAAAGGCTACCACGGGAATGTAACTTGGGTAACAAATATTTTCCTTCTTCGTCACATTTTCCCGGCCAGCCGTCCTCCGCTTTCGCCCCGCGCCCCTACACCCCTCACGGGATTCTCATTACGCTCACTGCAAATAGCGCCCCAAAATCGACGCCGTTTTTAGCCCCTTATCTACCGTGAACAACACTGAGAGGTGTCCATTAGCCCTGAGTTGGCAATGATGCTCGCTTTTCACGATTTTGTTGGAGACTATCTGCGCTCCCAACGGACTTCGCCGTCAACGACCTGTGCCGTGGGGCTCATCCCTGCATAGGCAGCGACATACTGTGAGGCTAAGTGCTCGGGATGGATATGAGCGATGAGATGCGTAATGCCTCGCTCCGCAAGATAAGCGCTAAGCAGTTTCACGGCTTCCTTGGCGTATCCATGCCCCTGCCACTGTTTCCCAATCACCCATGCGATCTCCGTCGCATCACCGCTGCGGGGCACAGTCGCCTGGACGTAACCTATCGGTTGCTTACTCGAACCGAGGGTGACGATGAGATTGATCCATTCTTCGGTACCGTCGCTCGAGCCGCCTCGGGTTTGGAACGCGTACCGTCGCGCAAGCTCATCAGCAGAAGGCGGCTCACCACCCGTAAACGTGTACAGGGCACGGCTGGAAAGCACAGTAGCCATCTCGGTAGCATCCTCGACACGAAGCGGCCTTAAGTCGATAGGCATCTTTATCGCCATAGTTCACCACGCAAGATTTGATCAGTCACTAGAACATTAACGCTTCTGCTGACGACGAAGTTCCGAGCGCCCTCTCACCAAGAGCGCTTTTCACCCATCGCTACACTCACGGTAAATAGTGGCCCAAAATCGACCGTTTTTAGCACCTTATCTACCGTGAGCGTCGTCAGATTGCCCGAATGTTACGTCCCCACGCTCAGCTTCGTCACCGCTCGAGGGCACCAGCCCGTTTATCCGCGCGAAAGGATCCCACTCGCAATCGCGATGCGGCTCGAATTCCGCAAAGTTGGCAGCGTCGATGGCAACAGCTTCGGAGCTGAGGTACTCAATGAGTGCGACCGTCATATCCATCCCCGCCGCCACGCCTGAGGAAGTCCACCGATTACGGTCCTGCACCCACCGCGCCTTGAGCTTCCAAATCACGGACTCCCCGAAGGAGCTCGCCCACGCAAAGGCACGCTTGTTGCTCGTCGCGGCGTAGCCTTCCAAAAGCCCCGCTGCCGCCAAGACCGCAGAACCCGTGCACACGGAGGCAACCCACGGTGCTTGTGCGCCCAACCCACGAAGCCACGACAGAAAAGATTCGTCCCCTACGAGCTGCCGGGTTCCTTTACCGCCGGGAACGAGGAGAGCGTCGGTCAGCCCAATCTGCCCATAAGAAATCGTCGGCACCACTTCCACGCCCTGCGAGCTTGCAACTGGCTCGCCCGTCGGCCCGGCGAAAACCACGGTGATGTCAGGCACCGCTTGAAGCAGCTGGACGGGTCCGAAGACGTCGAGAAGCTCAAAGCCTTCAAACAAGACGACAGCGATGCGGAGAGATTCGGTATCCATGCGGCCATCCTAAAGCAGGCCCTATGAGCACGGACGAGCATCTGGGACCCGGGTTCAATTCCCGGCGGCTCCACACACGAAGAGACCCCAGATAGAACGCTTTCTAACTGGGGATTTTGGCGGAGCAGCCTTAGACCGTGACAATCTGCTGATGGGGCGCTACCCTGGTTGTTGATACGTCACCAATAGGAGTGTTTAGCCAATGAAAGCATTCGGATTCTTAAGCTTCGGACACTACGCCTTCGGCGGCCAGCGTGGACCGTCCGCCGAAAAAGTCGCGAAGATCCACCTGGAAATCGCCCAGGCTGCAGATGAGATCGGCGTGAACAACGCGTCTTTCCGCGTCCACCACTTCGTACCGCAAGCCTCAGCCCCCATGCCGCTACTCGGCGCAGTCGCCGCCACCACCAAGAACATCGAGGTGGGTACCGGCGTGATCGACATGCGCTACGAAAACCCACTTTACCTCGCCGAAGAGGCCGCCTCCCTCTACCAGCTCTCCGGCGGCCGCGTGGCCCTGGGTGTCTCTCGCGGCGCCCCGGAGGTTGCCGAGCGCGGTTGGGAGGCTTTCGGCTACAAGGGCGAGGCCCCCAACGGCGCGGACGTGGCGCGCGACCACCTCGAGGCGTTCATGGCCGCGGTGGACGGCAACGGGTTTGCCACCGCCGCACCCCTAGACCGCCAGTACCCAAATATGTTTCAGCCAGGCTCCACCCTCCCCGTCTTCCCCACGGCATCTGAGCTGCGCAAGCACATCTTCTACGGCTCCGGCACTCACACTTCGGCAGAGCAGACCGCGAAGGACGGGCTGAACTTGATGTCTTCCACCCTGGTTTCCGAGACCACCGCCGCGACCTTGGGTGAGATCCAGGCGGACCAGATCAGCCGCTACCGTGCCACATGGAAGGAAGCGGGCCACGACTGGGCCCCGCGCGCGTCCGTCTCCCGCTCCATCTTCCCCATCGTGGACGGCGCCGATATGCAGCGATTCGGCATGCAGGCCTCCGGCTCCGACCAAGTGGGCATGCTGCCCGACGTCGGTGCGTCCACCTTCGGCCGCACCTATGCCGCCGAGCCCGACAAGCTCATCGAGCAGCTCAAGGCCGACCCGGCCGTCATGTCCGCCGACACCCTACTGATCACCATCCCGACCGGCATGGGCGTGGACGTCAACGTGAAGATTCTCGAAAGCTTCGCCACCCATATCGCCCCTGCGCTGGGCTGGCAGCCAAACACTGAGGGCCCGGTCACCGGTTACCCGATCGGTTAATCCACCCCCTTCACACAAGAAACCCGCTGGCCGTTATGACCAGCGGGTTTCTTGCTCTTCAGTGGAGCCGCCGGGAATTGAACCCGGGTCCTTCGTCACCTCGCCAGGGCTTCTCCGTGCGCAGTCTGCACAGGATCTCTACTCGGCCCTCCGGCTCGGGCAAACTCGCTCCGGATGATGGGCCCAGTTGCTCTTAAAGTCCCCAACCGGCCGAACAACAAACCGGTCAGGCAAGTTCCCTAGTCGATGCCAGGATCTAGGTCAGGAACCAAACCTAGGCTGACAGACACGCGTCGCTGAAATTAGGCAGCGAGGGCGTAGTCACGCTGAGAGTTCTTCTCTGCGTTTATTGGTTGCTACGACGCTTAACGGTGGTCTCTAGCCTGCACCGGCACGCTTCCCCTGGCTCAATGTACGAAGTCGAAACCATGTCGACCCCTCGATTACACATTGCTGTGAAAGCTGCGCAGCACGCGCCTTTGCGCGCCCTACGGTTCGTTCAACGCTACTGCACCCGCCCCTATTCCCGCAAGCTTCACCCCAGGCCACATGAGGCATAGCTTTCATAAGCACCCCCTTGTGATTAATATCAACTTAAACGCTGTTAAGGTGTGTGAGTCCTATTCACCTACTTTGTTAAAGGCTGCAAAGTGAGCGCAACCACCGAAACCTCTAGCTCCCAAGAAACCGCCCACCATCAAGCGAGCAATACCGAATGGGCCATCTCCCTCTTTGGTACCGCCGTGGGCGCCGGCATTTTGTTCCTTCCCATCAACGCCGGCAGCTTCGGCTTCTGGCCGCTACTCGTGGCAACCATCCTGATCGGCCCGATGACGTACTTCTCCCACCGCGGGCTCGCCCGCATGATTTGTGCGTCGCCACGCCAGGGTGAGGACATCACCGCGGTGGTCACGGACTACTTCGGCAAAAGCGCAGGATTTATCATCTCGGTGGTTTATTTCTGCGCAATTTTCCCCATCGTCCTCATTTATGGCGTTTCGATCACCAATACGGTTGATAGTTTCATCGTCAACCAGCTACACGGGCCCTCGGTTCCGCGTCCTCTATTGTCGTTCCTCCTCGTGGGCATCATGACCATCGTCTTCACCTTTGGCCAACGCATGGTGCTCGCCGTCACGCAGTTCCTGGTGTATCCGCTGATCTTCTGTCTCGGCGCGCTGTCCATTTATCTCATCCCGCGCTGGGATATCGCCTCCTTCATGGAAGTTGGCAACAATGATTGGCGCGTCGTCGGTGCTGTCGCCCTCATCATCCCCGTGTTGGTTTTCTCCTTTAACCACTCCCCCGCCATCTCCCAGTTTTCCTTGGCTATGGTCGCTGCACACGGCCGCGAGAAGAGCTCCGAGAATGCGTCGCGCGCGCTGGCGCTGACAGCGATTCTGCTCACCGTGTTCACCATGTTCTTCGTGTGGTCGTGCACCCTCACGCTCGGTGCAGACGGGCTCGCGGAGGCCCGCGAGCAGAACCTGCCGGTCTTGTCCTACTTGGCCAACGTCACCGGCGTTCCGGTCTTGGCCTTCCTCTCCCCCATCATCGCGATGATCGCCATCATCTCCTCCTACTTCGGCCACGTGCTGGGTGCCACCGAGGGCGGCAACTTCCTGCTGCGCAGCGCCGCACCGCGCGCCACGGCGAAGCTCTCGGAAAAGCAGCTCAATTCCATCATGCACGGCATCATCTTCGTGGCTGCGTGGGTTGTCGCGATCATCGATCCATCGATCCTGGGGCTTATCGAAGCCATCGGCGGCCCCTTCATCGCCTCGATCCTCTACCTGCTGCCGATGTACGCCATCCACCGCATCGATGCTCTCAAGCAATTCCGCGGCCGCCCCAGCAACGTCTTCGTCGTCGTCACGGGCCTCATCGCCGTGGGCGCCACCATTTGGGGGCTGTTTGCCTAGCTCTCCTCTAACCACGCCTTCAACACAGTGGCGTGGTTGACTTCGCGGTCCTTGGCGGCGAAGAGGAGGATGACGTCGCCAAGCTCAGCAAGGTGGCGCAGTTGTTCCAGCTCCTCGCTGTCATTCGCGTCGAGCTCCGCGCGGTAACGCCGGGCAAACTCTTCGAAAGCATCGACATCGTGTCCCCACCACTTACGCAACCCCGGACTGGGCGCGACATCCTTAAACCAGTGGTCATAGGACAGGCGCTCCTTAGCCACGCCACGGGGCCAGAGCTTATCGACGAGCACCGCTACCCCACACGGTTGCTCCTCGCCCCGAATAACGTCATGAACCTTGGCCGTGTAAATCATGGCTCCCAGGTTAGGCGTTGATCCCCTTGACGCGGCGACCCAGCTCGCGGGTGATGTCGCGGTCCTGGTCACGGCGCTTAATTGCCTCACGCTTGTCATAGTCCTGTTTACCCTTGGCCAGGCCGAGTTCACACTTGGCGCGTCCGTCCTTCAGGTAGACCTTGAGCGGGATCAGCGTCTTGTTGCCGTCGCGCACCTGCCCCATGAGTTTGTCTATCTCCCTGCGGTGCAAGAGAAGCTTACGCGTGCGCTTGGGCGAGTGATTCGTCCACGTTCCCTGGGAGTACTCCGGGATGTGGAGATTGCGGATGTAGACTTCGCCGTCGTCAATAGTGGCGAAGGCATCCGCCAGGGAAATCTTGCCTTCGCGCATCGATTTGATTTCGGTGCCCACGAGCACCATGCCGCATTCCAGGGTGTCGAGGATGGTGTAGTCGTGGCGGGCACGTCGGTTGGTGGCCAGGGTCGAGTTATTGTCGACGGCCGCCTTTTTCTTCTTTGCCTTCTTCGCCATAGTTCGGACTATATTACGCTACTGCCAGGCAAAATCCACATCGCCCCTGCAGCTCTAGGTCCGCACGTAGGCGCGCATCGTTACCTGTGCGGTCAGCGCAGCACACACAATTGCCACAAGCCCGACGATGGGCAGCGCCGTCCAGACGTCCCCAGAGGTCACCGGGGCTAGAAGCTGGTTGTGGTACAGGTCGTTGAGGGCGGGATCGAGCACGGTGTTCTTGCCCAGGATGACGCCAATACCGGCGAGGACAACGCCGCCGACAGCACCGAGGACTGCTTCCATGATGAAGGGCGCGTGAGTAACCCACCGCGAGGCACCGACGATACGCATAATCGCGGTCTCCCGCTGGCGCTGGTAGGCGGCGATCTGCACCATGTTCGCAATCAGCATGATGGCTGCAAGCGCCATGACCGCGGCAAGGATGAAGGTGGCATTCCGGATGGCGTCCAAGTTGCCAGCGGCGCTGCGAACCTCCTCCTGCTGGTCGACGATGTCGCTGACAGCGGGGTCGGAAGCGATGGCGTCGATAGGCGCGGTATCCGTCGGATCCTTCAACCGCACGTGGAAGGCAGCCGGCAGTGCATCCGGGGAGGTTTCCTCAACCATGACCGGATCGGTGTCCTTGAACAGCTCCACGAAGCGCTGATAGGAATCCTCGCGGTTGCGGTAGCTCACGGACTCAATGTCCTCATCCGCTTCCAGTTTCTTCTTCAGCCCGGCACATGCGGCATCCTTGCACTCCGGATCGTTGGCTGAAATCTCCTCATTGAGCTGGACCATGACCTCGACACGCTCGAGGTAGATGTCCTTAGTGTCATTGGTCATCTGGGTGACCAAGACGCCGGCCACCACCAACGCCACCGAAATGGCGGTGGTAATCACCATGGCGATAGTCATGGTGATGTTGCGCCCGAGCCCCTTAAAGGCTTCCCTGAAAACAAAGCCTAGATTCACCTAGACCGCCTCCCCGTACATTGCGTTCTTCTCGTCACGCACGAGCGTGCCGTTGTGCAGCTCGATGACGCGCTGGCGGGCCTCGTTGACCGCGCGCGCGTTGTGCGTCGACATCACCACGGTGGTTCCGTGGCGATTGATCTTGGTGAGCAAGGCCATGATCTCCGCGGCAGTGGAGGGATCGAGGTTGCCCGTGGGTTCGTCGGCAAGCAGCAGCTTGGGGCGGTTGACAAAGGCCCTCGCGATAGCCACGCGCTGCTGCTCGCCACCGGAAAGCTCGTGCGGCATGCGGTGCTGCTTGGCGCCTAGGCCGACCATGTCGAGGACCTCGGGCACTTGCTTGGCAATCCGCGCCTTGCGTTTGCCAATGACCTCGAGGGCAAAGGCGACGTTGTCGTACACGTTGAGCTTGGGCAGAAGCCGGAAATCCTGGAAGACGTAGCCGATGGATTGGCGCAGGCTATTGACCTCGCGGCCTTTCAACGTGTTGACGTGGAAGTCCCCGAAGTAAATGTCTCCCGAGCTCACATTGGTTTCGCGCACCATGAGCTGGAGGAAGGTCGACTTGCCGGAGCCGGACGGGCCGATGAGGAAGACGAATTCGCCGTCCTCAATCTCAAAGGACACGTTGTCCAGAGCGGGCCTAGTGGAGGTCGGATAGACCTTGGACACATTCTCGAAAGTGATCACTTAAGCCACATTAGCAACATTTGCCACTCGGGCCTAGGCCTCCTGCTGCGCCATGCGCCACCGGATTCCGGATTCCAGGAAGCCATCGATATCCCCGTCCAAGACCTTGGAGGGATCCCCTACCTCGTAATTCGTCCGCAGATCCTTGACCATCTGGTACGGATGCAGCACATAAGAGCGCATCTGGTTGCCCCAGGATGCATTGCCACCGGCGCCCAGCGCATCAAGCTCCGCTCGCTCTTCCTGACGCTTGCGCTCCAACAACTTCGCTTGCAGCACGCGCATGGCAGAAGCCTTGTTCTGGATCTGGGACTTCTCGTTCTGACAGGTCACCACGATGCCCGTCGGGATGTGTGTCAGGCGCACCGCCGAATCCGTCGTGTTGACCGACTGTCCACCGGGGCCCGACGAGCGATATACATCCACGCGCACCTCCGAATCCGGCACCTCGATGGAGTCCGTCTGCTCTACCACCGGAAGCACCTCCACCTCAGCGAAGGAGGTCTGGCGGCGCCCCTGGTTATCAAACGGAGAGATGCGTACGAGGCGGTGCGCGCCCTGCTCCACTGAGAGCTGGCCATACATGTATTCGCCATGCACCACGAAAGTGGCGGACTTGATACCGGCTTCCTCGGCATAGGAAATGTCGTAGACATCCACCTTGTGACCGTTCTTTTCCGCCCAGCGGGTGTACATGCGCATGAGCATCTCCGCCCAGTCCGCAGCATCCACGCCACCGGCGCCAGAGCGAATGTTGATGACAGCCTCACGTTCGTCATACTCGCCGGAGAGCATGGTGGTGATCTCCAGAGATTCGATGGCGGCTCCCAGCTCCTTCAGCTCGGTATCCACCAACTCCTGGGAGGCCTCATCGCCTTCTTCTTCCGCCAGCTCAGCCATGACGGGTAGATCCTCAATCCTCCCCCGCAGGGAGGTCAGCTTGCGTAGCTTCGCCTGTTCAGCAGACAGGGCGGAGGTCACCTTCTGTGCATGGTCAGGATCGTCCCACAGCGACGGGTCCCCCGCCTGGGCCTCGAGCTCACGCACGCGCTCGGACACCGCCTCCGGGTCCATGACCTTCTCAATCGAGGTCAAGGTGGCGCTGAGTTCCTCAAGTCGTGCTGTTTGTTCCGGACGCATAGCCCCCTACTTTACTTATTCTCACTCCCTGATTAGCCATCGGCCGCATTTAGCGCGACAATAGGCGGCATGAGTGACCAGCCAAGCCTCACCGAGATGATCGATGCCATCATCAAGACCTTCATCGTCGCCCACGCGGACGATACCGATGCCCACCTTGCCCAGGCGCTTGTCTATAACGCAGGCCGCCTGGCCTGGCGCCTGCGCGAGCAGGGTGTCGACGTAGAGCAAAAGACCTCCGTCTCCGATGTCGTCACCGACGCGGACTTCGCCGCCGAGCGTTTCGTCGCCGGCGTGCTCGAAGCCCTGCGCGGCGAGGACGGCATCGTGGGCGAGGAGGGCGCCAACCGCGACTCGGCCTCCGGCCGGACCTGGGTCATCGATCCCGTCGATGGCACCTACAACTTCGCCTCGGGCTCCGACTACTGGTGCTCTGCGCTCGCGCTTGTCGACGCTGAAGGAGTCATTCTCGGCGCCGTCCACCGCCCCGCCATGGGCTATACCTGGTTTGGTGGCCGTGACTTCCCGACCAGTCTGGACAGCAAGAAAGTCACCAAGCTCACTAACACCCCCGCCGACAAGCTGTGCTTGTCGACGTACCTGCACCCCACCTCCATCACGGATCCCACAATCGCCTCCGCCTGGGAAAAGGTGGCCCCGCACTTTGCCACCGTGCGCATGCTAGGCGCAGGGTCCGTGGACCTCTCCTGCGTGGCGGATGGTACGTGGGGAGCATGGATGCAGCATTCCGTGAAGGACTGGGATTGGTATCCGGGCCAAGCGCTGGTGCTCGCAGCAGGCGGCGCGGCGCGCAAGGTTGAAGCCGGCGGTGTGGAATGGTGTATCGCGGGCAATAAACAAGTAGTTGATCAGATGGAGGAATGGCTCCGTGGGTAAGTACAAAGAAGACCTCGGCTTGGCCTTGGAGATGGCCGGCCATGCGGATGCCATCACGATGCACCGCTTTGAGGCAGCGGACCTTTCCGTCAAAGACAAGCCGGATATGACCCCGGTCTCTGATGCCGACCTGGCTTGCGAAAAGGCCATCCGCGAGGCGCTGAAGCGCTCGCGCCCGCGCGATGAAGTTCTGGGTGAAGAATTCGGCGGCGAGGCTTGCTTCGAGGGCCGCCAGTGGGTCATCGATCCCATCGACGGCACGAAGAATTTCGTGCGCGGCGTCCCCGTCTGGGCCACGCTGATCTCACTACTGGAGGACGGCCAGCCGGTGGTTTCCGTCATTTCCGCCCCGGCCCTGCGCCGCCGCTGGTATGCGGCCAAGGGGGGCGGCGCCTACCGCGTCTTCGGCGGGGAGCCCAAGCGCCTGCGTGTCTCCGAGGTCTCCGACGTGGCGGATGCCTCCCTTGCTATGAGTTCCTTGGCCGGTTGGGGCCTTAACCGCGATGCTTTCGTGTCCTTGACGGACAAAGTATGGCGCCTGCGCGGCTACGGCGACTTCTGGAATTACTGCCTCGTGGCCGAGGGTGCCGTCGACATCGCAGCCGAGCCTGAGGTTTCCCTCTGGGATTTGGCAGCCCCGGCCCTCCTCGTCACCGAAGCCGGCGGCCGCTTCACCAACGTCCGCGGTGAAGATGGGCCCCACGGCGGCTCAGCGCTTGCCTCCAACGGTAAGCTTCATGGCGTCGCCCTCTCCGCCCTCTCCTAACTCCCCTGCGGCACCGCAGCGCGGCGCCGCACGCCAGCGTCATTCCCCAGCGTCGCGCCCGGTGACGCTTCGATCAAATAAGGCCCCAGATCTTTAAAGATCTGGGGCACTATTTGTTGGAACCGTACTCTCCCGGCCACGCGTCCACGGCTCCGTGACCGGTTTCGCGGCGGAGGTTAGTTCTCCGGAAGCGCGAAACCGGAACCTACGCCCTCGCGGCGGTTCAGATCCGCGATGATGGCATCGGTGTTAGACACGACAGTCGGGTTGTGCAGCGCGCCCTGCCACGGAGTGTGGCACGACGGCAACCCCGGAATCAGGCCGCGGGATACCGAGCCGACGATGCGGCCGTTGCGGAAGACCGGAGCACCGGAGTCTCCAACCATGGCGCACACCTGGTTGACGGTGACGCGCTCGGTGTGCTGGAAGGTCATGCCACAGGTACGGCCGGTGGCCACGCCGCTCTTGCAGGTGATATCGCCCGGCTGGGTGGTGCCACCAACCCCATTAGCGGTCACGCCGTTGTAGCTACGGGACACCTCGGCCTTGGAGCCGAACTCAATGAGCGAATAATCCAGCTGCTCATTCTTTGACACCACGGTGCCGGTCGGGCCAACCTGCCAGGAGTCTGCCGAAGAGACCGGATCGCCGACATTTCCGCAGTGACCAGCGGTAATACCGACCTTGCGGCCTTCCGCATCGGTGCCGGCTGCCGTCAGCGTGCACATGGTGTCCTCATGAATGTAGAGCGGGGTACCCGGGCCGTACAGGGACTTGCCTTCGGTCATCGCTACATTAGATTCCTCCGGAATCTGAGGAGCGTCATAGTAGGAACCAGGCACTCGGTGCAGGACATAGTCCGCCTGCGGTTTACCGGCAGCGATCTTGGAAAACAGGTCATTCTTCCACGCATAGTTCGGATCAGTGCCCTGTGGCACGAATTCCGGCTGCGTGGCCTCCTCCAGCAATCCGATGGGGGCAGGATTCGTCAGCGGTTCACCCGTTTTGGCGTCGGCACCAGCGTAGTCCTGCGGTGCTGCCGGAACCGGTAACTGGGTATCCAGGTTCGCTTGCCCCGCAAGGCGCTGCGCCGCAGGGGAATTCACGGCCCCAGCAACTGCCTGGGACGCATCATTCGACACCGCTGCGGCGGCGCCGTTGACTGTTGAATCGACGGAGTCTGTCAGCCCCTTGTCCACGGGCATGGTCTCAATGCCCACGGACTGCAGATCCTCGCGTACCTGATCAACAAAACCTGCCGAATCAATCTCCGGGATTGTGGGAAGTTCCTGGGCATCCGCCGCTGGGTTACCCAGGAAGAACGCACCTGCGAAAGCCGAGCCCACGAGGACTTTCTTAAGGTGCGGAATTTTTCGCATATTGAGCAATTCCTCTTTCACTTCTTCTCGTAATGGTCTATAAGCCTTCCCCTATGATGGCACGTGCCTTGGACGGCCGTTTTCTAACGTGTGTGACTGTGTCCAACCCGTTACATTACTGACAGCTTTCGGGTGCCCCCTCTCTTTCTTCACCGCTCTCCGCACCCCGCGCAGACCTACTATGGAGGCATGTCTGAGACCTCCAATTCTCCTTCACCCTCTGCAGACATTGAGGAAATTGTCGCCGTTGTTCTGCGTGATACCCACGGCCGCGTGCTCGTCCTCCGCATCACCTCCACCCCGGAGTTTGTCCTGCCGTATGGCTCCATCGATGACACGATCAATCCCGCCCACGCAGCCCAGCTCATCGCTCACGAGGCCATACGTGCCGTGGTCGATATGTCCAAACTGCGCCGGCTTGCCACCTACATCTCCCCGGCCACCAACGACGCCCCACAGACCGTCCACGCCCACGTCTATGTCTACGAAGAAGAAATCTCCGTGGCACACCCGGATAAGGAGATCTCTGAGCTGGCGTGGGTCGATCCGGCCGCCCCGGATGTCGATATCGCCCCGTTACTCAAGGAGAGGGTATTCCCCGCCTTGCAGGAACTCTAGCCTCCCAAGTTTTAGACTCCACCCCATGACTACGCAGCGACTACTCCCCGTTCTCGCCGCCGGTTCTCTTGCCCTTGCGCTGGCCGGCTGCGCCACCGATGACAGCACCGACGCCACGCTTTCCGACGTCTCCCCCACCACTCAAGCTGGGTGGAACGATCCGTCAGCCAGTTGTCTGCGCCCTCCGGGATGCCCACGACCGGCGCGATAGCCGACAGTGTGTCGTAGCGCTCTTGATCGCCCGAGGAACGAACGTCGAGGATGAGGATAAGGTCCGGCTGCACGCCGAGCGAGAGCGCCACCTCGGCGTCGCCCCAGCCCAGGGCCACGATGCGCCGCAGGGCCTCCTCGACGGTGACGTCACCGAACTTGGTGGCCACTGTGACCGGATAGGCCGCGGCGTCGCCGTCAGCCGATGCCTACTGCGCCAACGATGCCGACGATGCCGCCACCGAGTTGTCGGCCGCACCGGAATCGGGGTCCGACGAGCATGCGGCCGCACCCCAGCCGACAAGGGCGAGCGACAGGAATACCGCGGCCGAGCGACGAGTGCGGGAAGTCCGCAGAGGCATAAAAGGCCTGTCGAATTGAGAAAAGATAGCCTAACCAACATTAGGTGAACCTATCTCAAGCCGACGAACCTCCAGCAAGGAGAGACAATTCACGTACATCGTCGAAATAAGGTTATCCTTACCTACATGACATCGACGACTCTGCCGACACCGGCCGCGGGCACCCCGCGCGCCGCGGGCCACAGCAGACGACTCCTCGGCCTAGCCCTCCTCGTGGCCACACTCGTCGCCCTCGTCTTCGCCAGCCTGGCACTGGGCGCCAAGGCGACCTCCATCTCAGAGCTCACCCAGGCCTGGCCCACCGCCTGGGAGATCCTGCGCGGGCACACCGACACCGCCCAGGCCGCCGGCACCGTGGGCAGCAGCGTCGCCGAGATCGCCGGAATCCTTGCCACCATGCGCATCCCGCGCACCGTGCTCGCCATCGTCGTCGGAGCTGCGCTCGGACTAGCCGGCACACTCGTTCAAGGCCTGACCCGCAACCCGCTCGCGGACCCTGGACTACTCGGCATCAATGCGGGCGCCGCACTCTTCGTCTCGGCGGGCATCTTCCTCTTCGGACTGACGTCCATGCAGTCGCACCTTTTCCTCGCCTTCCTCGGCGCGGGCCTGGCGGCGCTGCTCGTCTTCGGGCTCTCCGCCGGCGGCATCGGTCGCGGCGACACCCTGGGCCTCGTCCTCGCGGGTTCCGCCCTGTCCGCCGTCCTCGCGGCGGCCACGTCGGCCATCGTCTACATCGATCCCAACGCGCTCGACACCCTCCGCTTCTGGCAAGCGGGGTCCGTCACCGGACGCGGCTTCGACATCATCACCCCTGCGCTCGTGCCGCTCGCCATCGGCGCGGTACTAGCGCTGGCGCTGGGCCCGACGCTCAACATCCTCAATCTGGGCGCGGAGGCCGCGCAGGCGCTGGGCACCAACGTTGCCCGCGCCAATATCCTGGGCTTCGTGGCCATCGCCCTGCTGGCCGGCGCGGCCACGGCAGCCGCGGGCCCCATCGGCTTCATCGGTCTCGTGGTGCCCCACGTCGCCCGCGGCATCACCGGCCCGGACTACAAGTGGGTGACCCCCTACTCCGCGCTGGCGGGCGCCTGCCTGTTGCTCGGCGCCGACATCGTGGGCCGCCTCATCATGCGCCCCGGCGAGCTCCAGGCGGGCATCGTCATCGCGCTGCTCGGCGGGCCGGCGTTTATCTGGCTCGTCCGGCACCGAACGGTGGTGAGCCTGTAATGAAGTACCTCAGCCTCGGAAAGTTCAGCTTCCTCTACCACCCGCGCACGCAAGCCTGGACCGCGGCCATCGTGGTCGCGAGCGCGCTCGTGTGGGTCATCAGCCTCGGCATCGGCGAATTCCCCCTTAACCCCGCCGAGGTCATCGGCGTTCTGGCGGGCGGCGGAAACAAACTCGAGCGCACCGTCGTCATCGACTGGCGCCTGGCCCGCTCGCTCGTGGGTCTAGCCGTCGGCGCCGCGCTGGGGCTCTCCGGCGCCATCACGCAGCGCATCGCCCGCAACGGCCTGGCCAGCCCGGACATCCTGGGCATCAACCAGGGCGCCACCGTGGCGGCCGTGGCCATCATGGTCTTCGGAGGATCTGCCGGGGCCGGCGGGGCGTTCGGCGCCTACGTCGGCATCCCGCTCGCCGCCATGGCCGGCGGTCTCGCCACCGGCGCGGCCATCTGGATGCTGTCCCGGCGCGGCAGGGTGGATATGTTCCGCCTCGTCCTCGTGGGCATCGGCGGCAACGCCTTCCTCCACGCCCTGGTCACGTACATGTTGGCCGCCACAGATCTCAACACCGCGGCCGCGGCCAAGGTGTGGATGGTCGGCTCGCTCAACGGCTGCACCTTCGAGCACCTATGGCCCACCCTGGGCATGCTCGTGGTGTGTGGCCTAGTGCTAGCCCGCATCGCCATCGATCTGCCCGCGCTGGAGCTCGGCGAGGATTCCGCCCAAGCCCTCGGCGCCCCCTTGAAGAAGATCAACGCGGCACTGCTCATCGTCTCAGTTCTACTGGCCGCGGTGACCGTCTCCGCCGTGGGCCCGGTGGGCTTCGTGGCCTTCGTCGCCCCGCAGATCTCCGCGCGCCTGGCGCGGGTCGGGGCGCCGCCCCTGGGGACATCGGCGGCCATGGGCGCAATCATCGTGTGCGTGTCCGACCTCATCGCCCGCTGTGCCTTCGGCTGGGAGATCCCGGTGGGCATCATCACCTCGGTCATCGGCGGACCTTTCCTCATCTGGCTGCTCTGGCAGCAAACTCGAACACGAAAGTAGACGACCATGCAACGACGTAACTTCCTCAAGATCACCGCTGGCCTCGGCGTCGCCGCCTTCGCTGCGGCCTGCTCCAAACAGGAGACTGCGCCGAGCGAGCAGGCGGCCGCCTCCGCGGCATCGTCCAGCGCCGCCGAGCAGCACCAGCGCGTGATCGCGCTCAACACCGGCCAGCTGGACAACCTCCTCATGCTGCGCATTCTCCCGGTGGGCGCGGCCAAGGCCAAGAACCTGGGCGTCGTCCCGGACTACATCCGCAACCGCTTCGGCTCCGACTTCGATCTGGACTCCATCGCGGACTGCGGCCTACGCGCCAACCCGGATCTGGAGACCATCGCCTCCCTGAAGCCCACCCTCATCTGCGCTAACTCGCGTACGGACGAGGCCATCCTGGAGCAGCTCAAGGCCATCGCGCCCGTCGTCACCGGTAAGGGCGGCGGCGAGAACTGGAAGCAGGACCTCCTCACCATCGCCGAGGCCGTGGGCAAGAAGGACTCCGCCGAGACCCTCCTGGCCGAGTACGAGTCCAACGCCAAAGCCTGGGGCGAGGGCCTATCCTCCAAGCCCACCGTCTCCTTCCTGCGTTCCAAGGAAGACCAGTTCCAGCTCTACGGGGTCAACTCCATGGCGGGCTCCGTGGCCGCCGATGCCGGCCTGCCCCGCCCCGCCAACCAAAAGCAGATTGAGAAGGCTGGCCAGGACATCTCCGCCGAGCAGCTCTCCGAGGCCGACGCCGACTGGATCTTCTACGGCGTCAACGCCGGCGCCGCCGACCCCTCGCAGGCCGCCACATGGCACTCTCTCAAGGCAGTGCAGGCCAACCAGGCCGTGTCCGTGGACTACGAGTCCTGGTACATGAACGCGTCCCTGCTCTCGGCCACCATCATCCTCCAGGGTCTGAAGGACAACATCAGGTAATGAACGCTCGACTTTCCGCGCACTCCGTCTCCGTCGGTTATGGCGATACCGTCATCAGCCGCGACGTCACACTCGACATCCCCGACGGCCAGGTCACCACGCTCATCGGCGCCAACGGCTGCGGCAAGTCGACCCTCCTGCGCGGCCTGTCCCACTTGCTCCCACTGTCGGCGGGCTCCGTCA
>QWCQ01000785.1_pt1 | contig 16539 bp, 18 predicted proteins | sample 1972701 | NCBI WGS metagenome assembly QWCQ01 (sample SAMN09866704, study PRJNA288562) | Human gut metagenome isolate pre4_stool, whole genome shotgun sequencing...
AGTATCTTCTCATAATAGGAACTCACAGAACACAAAATATGCTTATTTATTAGGACAACTTATGTTTCACTAATAAATAAACGAATAGAAATGGAATTAGAAAAGTTTGAAGAGTTCCTTAGCCAAAGCAATATGGCAAAGAACACTATCTCGGCTTATCTGTATGCCGTGAAGGAGTTTGGTTCTCGACACAAAGAGTTGAACAAGAGAAACTTGTTGGTTTACAAGACTTACTTGATTGAGACTTACAAACCAAAGACGGTGAACCTGCGTATTCAGGCGATGAACAAGTACCTTGTGTTCGTACGCAAGGCGAAGCTACGCTTGAAGTCGGTCAAGGTGCAGCAGCGTTCTTATTTAGAGAACGTGATCAGCAACGCCGACTACATCTTTTTGAAGAACAAATTGAAGGGGGAAGACAATTTGGAGTGGTACTTCGTGGTGCGCTTCTTGGCTGCCACTGGTGCCAGAGTGAGCGAACTTGTGCAAATCAAAATAGAGCATGTTCAGGCGGGCTACTACGACATCTACACTAAGGGTGGCAAGATACGCCGCATCTACATACCCAAGACGCTGCGCGTGGAAACAGAAAAGTGGTTGCAAACTATCAATCGCACAAGTGGCTATCTCTTTCTCAATCGCTTTGGTGAGCGTATCACCACCAGAGGCATTTCGCAACAGTTGAAAAATCATGCCGTGAAGTATGGCTTGAACGAGAAAGTGGTTTACCCCCATTCGTTCCGCCACCGCTATGCCAAGAATTTCTTGGAGAAGTTCAATGACATTGCCCTGCTTGCCGACCTCATGGGACACGAAAGCATTGAGACGACACGCATTTATTTGCGAAGAAGTAGTTTGGAACAACAAGAAATTGTTGACAAGGTTATCACTTGGTAAATCAACAATATCATTTAATCAGAAAAGAGTAGAAAGAGACCTGAATCTCTTTCTACTCTATCATGTAAAATATTTATCTTATAGCATATATGGCTGGTTCTATAAATTACCACCGCATATAGTCATTAATTTTTTATGAAAAACGTTATTTCGCTTCCATCATCTTCTGAAAGTCATCCAATGAAATTTCCTTTTCATTCAATTTCACAGCGTTTTTCAAGGCTTGTGTCAGCTTCGTGTCTACTGCACGATCGATGAAAGCATCTACGCTCTCTTGCTTTTTCAGCAAATCGTTGACATAATTGTCGATATACTCATCGGGAACGTTGCTCATACCGTATTGTGCAAACTGGGCACGAGCGGCAGCACGCGCCACCTCTTTGATATCTTGGTCTTCTACCTTGATATCATGTGCTTTCACCAACTGCTCTTTAATCAGATGCCAAGTGAGCTGCTTGATGCTCTCGTCATAATTCTTTTCTACAAACGCCTCATCCTTATCGGGATTGTTTTTACGCATGATGCGCTTCAACAGTTCGTCAGGATATTCCAGTTTTCCAACCTTCTTTTCGGCATAAGCACGAGTATCCAACAAGAATTTGTAGTCGCTTTCGCCCTCGAGTTGTGCCTGCAAGCCCTCGGCTATCTTCTCACGGAATTGCTTTTCATCCTTCACAGCGTCCTTGCCGTAGATGTTGTCGAACAGTTCCTGATTCACTGCATGGTTTTGGAAACGATTGATCTCGGTGATTTGATAACTGAAGTCACCTTCATGGTCTTTCACCTGTTCTTTATCAACTTTCAGGAACGAAGCCAATTCTACATCGCTGGCGTAGGCCTTACGAGGATTAAAGGTGATGATGTCACCCAGTTTGGCGCCATCAAACTTCTTCTTTTCCTCTTCCACCTTAATATAAGAGGGCATCAACACGGCTGCCTCAACCGTCAAACCGCCTTCCTTGGTGTTGCCTTGCTCATCGAGCTCGCGCAAATCACCCTTCAGCATGTCATTGCCTTCAAACGTCTCTGCTTTGACATATTCGCCCATCCGAGCGGCAAACGAATCAACCTGCTGGTCAATCAGCTTGTCGTCAACCTGTATCTTGTAATAATCAATCTTGTTCTTGCCATTGAGTTCAATCTTGAATTCGGGCGCTACGGCGATATCAAACACAAAGGTATAAGGAGCATCCTTCTCAAGATCCACCGCGTCGTGTTTCTCAGATGCCAGAGGTTCGCCCAGCATCGGGATATTGTTCTCTTTGATATAATCGTAGACCTTTCTGCCCACCAGTTTGTTGATGACGTCCATCTTAACGGCGGGGCCATACTGGCGCTTGATCATTCCCATCGGAACCTGTCCGGGACGGAAACCTGGCATGTTGGCCTTCTTACGATAATCTTTCAATGTCTTCTCGACATCCTCTTTGTAATCGGACTCTTCGACAGTCACGGTCAACTGACCATTGATCTTGTCGGGATTCTCAAATGAAATATTCATCTTTAAAGTTTTGATTTATGATTATTTTTGTTGTTTTCAAATGAATGGCAAAATTACGCATTTTTACCCTAATCTCCTAACTTCACACCGAATTATTTGATTTTTTAACGCAATTGCAGCAAAATAATCGGCTATAAATCAGACTGTTATTAACTCATGCAGATAAGCACGCAAACCCTTTGCTTTATCCGTCTAAACTCTTTGCATAAAGGGGCTAAAAGACATGCTTTAAGAATCACATACCAACGCCATTGTGCTACTTAGCAGATATTGAAAATAAAAGGCATGCTTTTATCTTCATTTATTTTCTTTTCCCTGAGGGCTGTTTTTCTTATTTTTTTGTTGTGGAATCAGCTCAACAGCCTCTGCTGTCATGAAAGGCATCACTTTATCATACGGCAATGTAAAACTTGGCATGCCATACACATAGCCAGCTATCTCGTCGAGTTGATAAAGAAAAAAGAGACCATTTTGCCGCATGACAAGATGATCGGCAGGCAAGGGGATGCGTTTTACAAACAGCATGTCAGAAACTTTCATGTTGAAATTCGGCGTAATATCTTGCCCTAAATAGTCTTTAAGACCTTCGTACATCAATGCCTGCATCTTGTCAAGTTGAGTAGAATCAATGAGTTGTATCATTTTTCCGTCGGCTTTTCTAAAAGTGCGTGCACTCTGTAAGTGTTCACCATGCGCCCCACCCAAGAAGTTTTCAAATGCAATGCAATAGGTAAGAGCCTTGTCAGAATCCCATACCACGCTGCCAACGACTTCCTGAAACATGAGCATATCTGACCTTGTGCCAAATTCATTCGTCAAATTTTCAAACCCAGTGGTGTATTCTTTCATATAATGGGACAGCAAGCCCCTACCGTCTGTGATATCACCGCGATAGGTGTGAACACGAATCTCGGCATCGTTTGTCATATCTATATTGGGACAGAAATATGAAAGTTTTTCAGACAGATACCGCCCAATACTCTCTCTCACAACCTTTGAACCGCTGACTGGGAACTGAAATGTAAGGGAGTGCGTGTAAGCAGAATCTTTTAACACACTGTCACGCAATGTAACAAACACCAACGAGTCTTCCGTGTCTGACACGATGCTGTCACCTACCGCAGCCATTTGGCTGTTTTTCTTCGCAGAGTTGTTACAACTGGCAGCCACAAAGGCAAGCACAGCTATACACAATCCCAATAAGACACGGTTACTTTTCAGCTTGAATAAAAAAAACAACAAAACTTCTTTGCCATCATTTTACAAACTTATTCCTCATTTTCGGCTTGCCTCACTTTCTTGAACAAATCGGAAGCGAAGACCAGGTCATTCAGCTTCTTGTTGTCCGAATTTGCCACATTATCTTTGTTGCCCGTCCACTCCACGTGGCCTTGATAGATGAAAGTAATATGCTCGCCAATCTCCATCACCGAGTTCATGTCGTGAGTGTTGATGATGGTGGTTATGCCAAACTCTTTGGTAATGCCCGACAGCAATTGGTCTATAATCAACGAGGTCTTTGGATCAAGCCCCGAGTTGGGTTCGTCACAGAAGAGATATTTGGGGTTCAGCACGATGGCGCGCGCGATGGCCACACGCTTCTGCATGCCACCCGACAACTCACCCGGAGCCTTGTCTTGCGCATCCAAAAGGTTGACACGCTCTAAACACTCTTGGGCACGCTTCACACGCTCTCGATAATTTTTCGTTGAAAACATATCTAAGGGAAACATCACATTTTCAAGGACGGACAAAGAGTCAAACAGAGCAGAGTTCTGAAACACCATCCCCATCTCCCGACGCATCATCACCTGTTCTCGCTTTCTCATCGCCACAAAGTCACGATCATCATAAAGCACCTGCCCGCTGTCGGGCGAGAGCAAACCAACGATGCTCTTCACCAACACTGTCTTGCCCGAACCGCTCTGTCCGATAATCAGATTGGTCTTTCCATCCTCAAATCGGACATTGATGTCGTGCAATACTTGTTTTTCGCCAAACGATTTATTTAAGTTTTTTACCTCTATCATAAACTCAACAACTCAGAAACTTTAAAGAACTCAACTCAGCAACGGAGTGAGGAACACGTCGGCAAACAGCACCAACACAGAACTGCTCACCACGGCGTTTGTGGAAGCCTCGCCCACCTCAACCGAGCCACCCCGCACCGAGTAACCATAGAAAGAAGAGACGCTGGCGATGATGAACGCGAAGACGATGCTCTTGATGATACTCATCCACACAAACCATACGTTGAACGAATATTGAAAACCCGCCGTCAAGTCGTCTGGCGAGAGCACGCCACTGTACGCTGTACCGTAAGCGCCAATGATACCGGCAACCGAGCTGAAGATTACCAGGAAGGGCATGATGGTAATCAATCCGGCTATTTTGGGAAGAATGAGGTAGCTGGCCGGATTCACACCCATGATATCAAGGGCATCAATCTGCTGCGTCACTCGCATGGTACCCAACTCAGAAGCGATGTTAGACCCCACCTTTCCAGCCAGAATCAAACACATGAACGCGCTTGCAAACTCCAACAAAAAGATTTCACGGGTGACATAACCCGTGGTCCACCGAGGCATCCACGGACTCTGTACGTTGACTTTCATCTGGATACAGATGACAGCACCGATGAAAAACGAAATCAACAAGACGAGCGGTATCGAATCGACACCCAACTGACACATCTCTTTGACATAACGCTTGAAGAACATGCGCATGCGCTCGGGTCGCCTGAACGTGCGCCCCATCAGAATCAAGTACTCACCGAAAGTGGTCAGATATGTTATCAACAGCTTTATAATCATTCTTGATGCGAGTTTGAATACCTTTTGCAAAAGTAATTAAATTCATCTACATTCACCCATAAATCCTTTTGTTTTTCTCTCAAACAGCCATTTATACCACCCGCTATTCATCCTTCTAGCTATCTCTACAAATACACGGTTCTTTCATTTCAGAGAGGTTGCTCGGTGCAATAAAACAACTATCATCTCTCATATTGACAACGAATTGAAGATTACGAGCACAAGGGCTACAACCAAAAGGCACCCAACTTCTAGGCCTTACGTCTGACATCATAACCTACAAGGAGTATTCACTGCTCTGACAGACAGCGAATACCCCTTGCTGTTTGCTGACCCAAGTGAATAACACTATCCAACATACTTGTCTGGATAAAAGAGTTCCTTGACGTTCATCGGTTCGCACCAAGACAAGCTTCCCTATGGCAAAGCGGACGGACAATCTTTGCAAATTAAACGTTAAAAAAGGGCATTTCATCAAGTAATTGCGTAAATTTGCACAAATTGATTTATATGAACAAATACAAAAATAAAAGCTGAAAACCGATGATTTATGCTACACGACAAAACAGCAACACTCCCATATGACGAAAAAGAAAAATGCGAGGAGACTCGTACACCTCAGTACAACACTGAGGTTTATTCCTCCCACTTAGTCCAATATGCCCAACGTTTTGCCTCTAGAGAACGTGCCGTGCACTCTGAGGCACCAGTGTTTGGGATTGACGATTGCAAACATTTGTCTGAACAAAATGTCTGGATGTCATCCACAAGCCATCCTTCATCCATCAGGTGGTGGCAGTGCTCGCAGATGCGTACGCTGTCGAGTTCATTCTCTGTAATGATATCTTCCAAGCGTCCAAGTATGCCAAGTTCCTCGACCAATAGGATGGCCATTTCCTTTTCACGTTCATCTCGCAGGAAGAAGGAAGGTTTGACTCTCCAATGGTAATTACCATACAAACGAAACATCCCTGTCACGGAGTAAGAGTTAGATTTTGCACTTATAGTGTGCTGGAAACAGTTCTCTTCGGCAGAATACCTCCACAAATGGGTTGAAGTGATACCACGACCAAGATAAGCCGATGTTTCGACCTGCTCATCTGGAAATCGTTTGAGAATGGAGACCAACTCTTGTGTATTAATCCATTTCATATAATTGCATGTTTGAAATTAAGAAATCATAATTGTCAGTGCAAAGCTCGTAGATCGCACCCAGACGAACAAAAAGTTTAGATCGAATTATATAACATTAGATCGTTTTAGATCAACAACAAGATAAATATGATGGCAGATAAAAACACTTACAACCTTAACGGAAAAACATCAGAGCAGGTTCGTCTTGCTTACATCACTTTCATGGGTGACAAAGATGCTACCACTAAGCAGATAAAAGATGCAGAAAACAGCAACTACGCCAAAATCGGAACAAGAGGAATCGTTTCTGATATTGTTGGGAAACTATATTCCAAAGATAGTATTTTTGACGTGAGAACTTCTGAGAAAGTACAAAACATAAGTGAGGAGCTTTCTTCAATGATAGAAGACTCGGCCAACAACCCCAAGGAGCAAAAAGATTTAAAAAACGTGCGCAGCTATATCAACAAATACAAGGATTTCTTGAATTATTGCGAACGATTAACAGAAATGACGAAGCGCGAACAGCCATACTGTTTTGCGGAAGATGCAGACAAGCCTTTTATCAATGAAGAAAAGTTCCTAAAGATGGTCTCGCTATTGTATAGGAAGAAGAACATCATTTTGGAAGGAGCGCCTGGAGTGGGCAAGACGTTTCTTGCCCGCAAAATAGCTTATCAACTCATAGGAGAGGTAAGAGACGAAAACATTGAAATGATACAGTTCCATCAGTCGTATAGCTATGAAGATTTCATCCAAGGTATTCGCCCGTCAGAGAATGGAGGTTTTGAATTGAGAAATGGCATCTTTTACAACCTTTGCCAAAAGGCACGCCACTCAGACGGTCCCTTCGTACTCATCATAGATGAGATAAACCGTGGAAATCTCAGCAAAATTTTTGGGGAAATGATGATGCTTATCGAGACTGACAAACGTTCTGAGAAGTATGCTGTCAAACTTACATACAGCGAGGAAGGTGACAAATTCTATATTCCAGCCAACGTGTATATTATTGGCTGCATGAATACGGCAGACCGCTCACTTGCCATCGTTGATTACGCCTTGCGTCGACGTTTTGCATTTTGCCAAATTCAGCCCGAATTTAACGAGGTCTTTCAAGAGTTTCTTTCTGATAAAATAGGGAAACAGAATGCGGAAAAAATTATCACACGTCTCAGACGGGTAAACGAAATAATTCAAACAACCCCCCAGCTCGGGAAAGGACTAGAAATAGGTCATAGTTATTTTTGCCACACAGATGCCATCCCCAATTTTGAAGAGTGGTGGACAGAGCTTTGCGAATACGAGTTATTTCCATACTTGCGGGAGATATGCTTTGACGATGAAGAGCTATGTTTGGAATTGTGTAATATATTGAGATAGGCATGGTACCAAAAATTCCCATACAAAATTTATACTATCTACTTTGCTATGTTTGGGATTTGCCAGACCAACGGAACAAAATAAAAGTGGATGGCGAAAAATGCCATTCACTCGAAAACCTGCTAGCTGCCATACTACTCAATGTCTGTGAACGGTTGCTAAAGCGAGGACTTACCCCCGCATATCGATATTTATTGGAAGAAGTGGATGGCGTAAAAGGAAAACTGAACATGTCATCTACCTTAAAGAGCGGAAGAATGCGATTGGGGCACACTTATTGCCATGTGGACGAGCTCTCGCAAGACACACTCATCAACCAAATTGTTTACAGCACTTTGAAACGAACAGCAACATTGGACAGCTTGGACAAAAACGTTTGCGCAAATATAATCAGGACTCTCCGTAAGTTTCCACGAATTAGTTGTATTCATTTAAGTGATAAGGTTTTTGACCGAGTGAGACTAGCTCGCAACAATAGACATTATTCACTGGCTCTACATGTGTGCAAGTTACTTTTTCTATCAACCCTTCCTAAAAAAGATACCTCAGGACGATATGAATTCATGGACTTTACGGAAGATGAGTTTCAAATGAATGCGCTTTTTGAACGCTTTCTCATGAACTTCTGCAAGCGGCATTGCAGAAAGCAGTTTCCGCAAATTCACCGAGAGTACATCCATTTTCAACTCACGCCGTTCGGTATGATGTTCAAGCGTGCAGGAGAAGCAATTCCTCTTATGGAAACAGATGTGTCATTATACAACCCACAAACTGGGGTAAAAAAGATTTTAGATGCAAAATATTACAAAGAAACCCTCATAGCCAAATATGGGGCAAAGGCCAAAGTTCGCCGCGAGCATCTTTCGCAAATCATTTCTTATGTAATGAATCAAGAAGACAACAACATTCCTTATACCCTCAACACAAGCGGCACTTTGGTGTATCCGACAGTTGATGAAGATTTTGATTTTTCTTATCGCTACAAAGATACAAACCACATCATACGTCTGACAACCATCAACCTTAATCAAGATTGGAACAAGATAGAAGCAAGACTCAAGGAGATAGTAGAGAGGGAACAGCCACATGTCAACATTGCAATGGCTCTATGAACGAAAAAAGAGTGCGGCTAAGCGTCAAAATCATTACATACTTGAAAATGGAATGCATGATAAAGTCATTTGTTTTTTATCTCAACTGACCCATAAGTTGCGATTTTTATGTAAATTTGCAAAAGATAGGCTGCGCCTTAAGAAAGTGAGTAATAATCAAGATACGGCATTCATGAATGAGCAAAGAGAAACGGAAGTGCAACAACAGGAAAGCGAAAGCTTGGTGCTGCGTACCGAAGGACTGGTAAAACGATATGGCAAACGTACGGTTGCCAACAAGGTGAGCTACAATGTGCGCCAAGGAGAGATTGTAGGTCTGCTGGGACCCAATGGTGCGGGAAAGACCACATCGTTCTACATGACGACGGGCTTGGTGATTCCCAACGAGGGTCATGTGTACCTCAACGAGGAGGAAATTACCGAATATCCCGTCTACAAACGCGCACAGGCTGGCATCGGCTACCTGCCGCAGGAGGCAAGCGTGTTCAGGAAGATGAGCGTGGAGGACAATATTCTGTCGGTTCTGGAGATGACCAAACTGTCCCGACAGGAACAGTTAGACAAGTTGGAGAGCCTAATTAACGAGTTCAGACTGAACAAAGTGCGCAAGAACAAGGGTGACCAACTGTCGGGAGGTGAGCGCCGACGCACGGAGATTGCCCGCTGCCTGGCCATCGACCCGAAGTTTATCATGCTCGACGAGCCGTTTGCCGGCGTCGACCCCATCGCCGTGGAAGACATCCAGCACATTGTATGGCGACTGAAATACCGCAATATCGGCATCCTCATCACCGACCACAACGTACAGGAAACGCTGACCATCACCGACCGCGCCTATCTTTTGTTCGAGGGAAAAATCCTGTTCCACGGCACACCAGAAGAGTTGGCTAACAACAAAATCGTTCGAGAGAAATACTTAGGTAGCAACTTCATCCTCCGCAAAAAAGATTTCCAACTCATTGACGAAGAACGAAGGGCAAGAGAAGAGTGAGGTTGTTGTTTATCTAAGGTACCACACGCCATCGCTTTCCACCATCGGAACCACAATTTCTTCACTGGTGCTGTCACCGAAGCTAAGCACTAAGAAAACGTTGGCAGCATGTTTCTGCATGTCGGTTTTGGCATCTACGACACGAATGTCCTTGATGCCACGATGCTCTTCATTCTGCTGGTTCACATACATCTTGGTATTCGTGATGAGCTGTTCCCGATAAGTGTCAGGAATGCTGTCGGGACGGTAGTGTCCGTCCACGAACGAGGCAACATCTCCTTGAAGCAAATATCCGTAGTATTCCTTGGCTGCGCGTGCGGCCACCTCGCCTTGGTCTACGCCTTTGGAAGTGCAGGCAGCGACAGCCATAAATAGGGCTATATAGAGTAGTTTACGCATCATCATTTGGTTTCGTTCTCTGTTCTTTTGATATCGACAAAAGTACTAAAATTATTTGAAAGCACAGAAAAAGGCAAAAGATGCACCGAAAAATTTATCTACGCCGTTTCCTCTTAACTGGAGCGAAGTATGATTTATATGCTTCAGCGATATCCACAGAACTGACCACTTGAGGTTTCTTGCCCGGCTTATAAAGAATCATGCTACCAAACGCTATCGTATCAGCTTGGATTATCTCACCATTGGGAAACAGGATGTCAGTATAGACGGCTGGTACGAGAATGGCTTTTTGTCCGTGTCTTTTCATAAATTCCCCAGCCTGGTAAAGATAATAGTTCACGTCATCGGCCACAACATAAAAATCATCTTCATTGCTTGCCTCTTTCTTCATCTTTTCTATGCGTGCATCTGAAATAACAGGTTCTAAGACACACGCTCGTTGAGGTACCTTAAAAACTTTCTTCACTATAGCCTTATGTTGCGCAAAGGCCGCTGACGCCCCCAACAAGAGCATCGCCTGTACACACAGGAAGATTATTTTCTTTAACATACTCATTAACTCCCGATAAAAAACATTCGTCCATTAACTCCTGCTAACTCCTTATTTACTCCCAATTACTCCCGTCACAAAAATCACTTCTGCCGGATGAACACATGGATGGGACAGCCCGTCAACGTCCAGTTCTCGCGTATCTTGTTCTCCAGGAACCGACGATAGTTCTCCTTCACATACTGTGGCAGATTAGCATAGAACACAAACGAAGGAATCTGCGTGTTGGGTAACTGTGTGCAATATTTTATCTTGATGTACTTTCCCTTGATGGATGGCGGCGGTGTTTCCTCGATGATGGGAAGCATCACCTCGTTGAGCTTAGAGGTTCCGATGCGCAACTTACGGTTGAGGTACACCTGCTTGGCCGTTTCCAGCACCTTGAAGATGCGCTGCTTGGTGAGGGCAGAAGCGAAGATGATGGGGAAGTCTGCGAAGGGGGCCATGCGCTCACGGATAGCGTTCTCGAAGGTCTTGATAACCTTGTGATCTTTGTCCTCCACCAAGTCCCATTTGTTAACCACCACTACCAACGACTTATGGTTCTTCTGAATGAGCTGGAAGATGTTCATGTCCTGCGACTCGATGCCTCGTGTGGCATCAATCATGAGGATGCACACGTCACTATTCTCAATGCTACGGATGCTGCGCATCACCGAATAAAACTCAAGATCTTCGGAAACTTTATTCTTTCTACGGATGCCGGCTGTATCGACCAGGTAGAAGTCAAATCCAAACTTGTCAAACCGCGTGTAGATGCTGTCACGCGTGGTGCCTGCTATTTCGGTCACGATGTGACGATCCTCACCGATGAAGGCATTGATGAGACTGCTCTTGCCAGCATTGGGTCGGCCCACGACGGCAAAACGGGGGATGTCTTCTTCCAGTGCTTCCTTGTCATCAGCCGGGAGTTTTTCCAGCACCAAATCCAGTAAATCACCCGTACCACCACCCGTGGCAGCACTGATGCACTGTGGCTCGCCCAAGCCCAACCGATAAAACTCGGCTGCCGTATAATACTCGGCACTGTTGTCTACCTTGTTGCCCACCAGAATGACGGGCAGCTTTGTTCGACGTAAAATCTGCGCCACATCGGCATCCCAGTCGGTCAATCCGTTTTTCACATCCACCATGAAGAGTACCAGGTCGGCCTCTTCGGTAGCCACGATAACCTGCCTGCGGATGGCGTCTTCAAAGACATCATCCGAGTTGACCACCCATCCTCCGGTATCCACCACGGAGAACTCACGTCCGTTCCAACTACATTTTCCATACTGGCGGTCGCGGGTGGTGCCGGCAGTATCACTTACAATCGCCTTGCGCGACTGTGTTAAACGGTTAAATAATGTGGACTTACCTACATTGGGACGTCCAACGATTGCTACTAATTTTGCCATATTGAAAAAAAAGCCTCCCCCAACCCCTCCGAAGGAGGGGAGTGTGTCATATTAAAGCCTCCCCCGGTCCCTCCGAAGGAGGGGAGTGTGTCATATTAAAGCCTCCCCCCAGCCCCTCCGAAGGAGGGGAGCGTTTCACATCGTTCTCCTCAATAGTCTGCTCCCCTCCTTCGGAGGGGTTGGGGGAGGCTTCCTCCTCACTCATTCGGGATTATACCCGAAACTACTAAGTTCTTTCTGCGAGCTGCGCCAGTCTTTATCCACCTTGACAAAGGTTTCGAGGTACACCTTCTTGTCAAAAAACTTCTCCAGGGTCTTGCGAGCCTCGGTGCTTACCTTCTTCAGCGCCACGCCCTGATGACCGATGATGATGCCTTTCTGCGATTCGCGCTCCACATAGATTACCGCGTTGATGTTGATTTGCTTGGCCGACTCCTTGAATTGCTCTACCCGCACCTCCACCGAATAAGGGATTTCCTTATCGTAATAGAGCAAAATCTTTTCGCGAATGATCTCACTGACAAAAAATTTGGCGGGCTTGTCCGTCAGTTGGTCCTTGTCAAAATAAGGAGGACTGTCGGGCAAGAGCTCTTGAATGCGTTTGAGCAGCATGTCCACGCCAAACTTATTGGCAGCCGAAATGGGAAGAATCTCGGCATTGGGCAGCAGCGCATGCCACTTCTCCACCAGTTGGCCTACGGTCTTTTGGTTGCTCGCATCAATCTTGTTGATGACCAAGATGACCGGAATGGTCATCGTCCTCACCTTTTCAAGAAAGTCGGCATTCTTTTCCGGATCTTCCACCACATCGGTTACATACAACAGGATATCAGCGTCGGCCAGGGCCGATTCAGAGAAGGCCAGCATGTACTCCTGCATCTTATAATTGGGTTTCAACACGCCTGGAGTGTCTGAAAACACAATTTGCATGTCGTCGGTATTCACGATTCCCATGATGCGATGCCGGGTGGTCTGGGCCTTGAACGTCGCAATGGAGATGCGCTCGCCCACCAACTGGTTCATCAGCGTCGACTTGCCCACGTTTGGGTTGCCCACAATGTTTACAAAACCTGCCTTGTGCATAAGCTGCTACTTGTTTGAGAAGAAAAAAGCGCATTCTTTACGTTGAAAGGATGCGCTTTCTTATTCTGGAATTTCACAATTCGTTATTTCTTCGTCACGGCGTCAGCGCCATCGTAAGCCCACTTGAAGAATGAAGCTCCGTGTACGAATCCGGCTCCGAAAGCGGTAAAGATGACATTGTCACCCTTCTTCAATTTACTTTCATAGTCCCAAAGAGCCAACGGAATGGTTGCGGCACTGGTATTGCCATAGTGCTGAATGTTGATTGCCACCTTGTCCATCGGGAGCTCAGCGCGTTTGGCCACAGCCTCAATGATGCGCAAGTTGGCCTCATGAGGTATCACCCAATCCACATCACCTGCCGAAAGGTCATTACGCTTCATAATCTCCAACACGTCGTTACTCATGTCAGTCACCGCATAACGAAACACCGACCGTCCCTCTTGATAGAGGTAGTGCAGATGATGGTCCACCGTGAAGTGTGAGGCAGGACAAACGCTGCCGCCAGCCTTCATGTGCAAGAACGGAAGTCCTTTACCATCGGTGCGGAAGAACATATCCTGCATGCCCAACTCTCCGTCCTCGGATGCTTCTACCAAAACGGCAGCGGCGCCATCTCCGAAGAGAACGCAAGTCTGTCGATCTTGATAATCGACGAGCGATGACATCTTGTCCGCTCCGATGACAATGACCTTCTTACAACGCCCACTCTCCACGAAGCTACAGGCCGTGCTCAGCGCATACATGAAACCGCAACAAGCTGCTTCCAAATCATACGCGAAAGCGTTTTTCAGTCCCAGCTTACCCAACACGATGGATGCCGTGGAAGGAAATTTGTAGTCGGGCGTTGTCGTTGCAACAATGAGTGCGTCGATGGTGTCGGGATCTACCCCGGTTTTCTGAATCAACTGCTTGGCAGCCTTACGCGCCAAGTAACTGGTTCCGAGGCCTTCCTCCTTCAGTATGCGGCGTTCTTTGATACCAACACGAGTAGTAATCCATTCGTCGCTGGTGTCAACCATTCGTGAGAGTTCCTCATTATCGAGAACATAGTCAGGAACGTATCCCCCAACGCCGGTAATAATCGCGTTGATTTTTCCCATTATTCAGCTACTTCCTTTTCAATCGCAACTTTACCTCTGTAATATCCACAAGTAGGACAAACAGTGTGGTAAACATAGTATGCACCACAGTTAGGGCAAACTGCCAATGTAGGAGCTACAGCCTTATCATGAGTTCTTCTTTTCAGTGTACGAGTCTTCGACTGTCTTCTTTTAGGATGTGCCATTTTCTTTTAATCTTTAATTATTGTTTTTAATTTTTCTAATCCAGCCCAGCGCGGATTCACAGGCTCTTCACCGTCCTCCAAACTACTTCGGGTAGCCGAAAGCTCTTGCAGCTTTTTCGTCATCACAGCATTGCATTTTCCAGGTGCATGCACATGCTTGATGGGGACGCTGAGATCTATAAATTCATAGATGAACCACGAGATGTCGAGCACGCCTTCGCGCTCAGGCACAACGATTAGGTCATCATCGTCTGAGTATTCTTCGCCAAATTTCGCCATGAGCTTATTTTCCGTATCGATGGGTTGTTGCATTTCATCAAGACACAAGTCACAGGTCACAATGACGAACCCCTGGATATGGAACGTGAACTCAAAACTGCCGGCCATCCTGCGTATGGACAGTGCGACAGAAAGATTGCCCTTTTGGATGTCAGGAGCCTCGATGGCTTCAAAATACGCATCGTCAAGCTTGAACTCATAGGTCGCAACCTGATCGGTCAAAGCTTTCAAGTCAATCTTAAACGGCTTTAAATCGCGCATAATTATACTTTGGAGTGCAAAGTTACAAATATTTTCCGACATGTGGACAAGTTACACATAAAAAAATCATTTCTTCAGCTCAATCCTGAAAGTTGTCCCCTTGTTCACCTCCGAGTTGCTGACCCATATTTTACCCCGATGGTACTCTTCTATGATGCGTTTGGCCAACGAAAGTCCTAGTCCCCAACCACGTTTCTTAGTGGTAAAGCCGGGACGAAAAATATTTCTGATATCTTTTTTCCTGATACCTTTCCCTGTATCAGACACCTCTACAACGACCTTCCCAACGGTCTCTTGCACAAGGATGGTGATTCGTCCGTGCTCTCCCCCCATGGCATCGACAGCATTTTTACACAAATTCTCGATAACCCACTCAAAGAGCGAGGGATTCATGCGCACCATCAGTTCGTCTGCGTTTTCGGGTAACTGGGTTACGATTTGGATGCCCTGCGACGTGCGGCGATTCATGTAAGATGTCACATGCCGCACCACCTCACGCAGGCTGTACGGCTCCAATTCGGGCATCGAACCGATTTTCGAGAACCGGTCGGCAATTAATTGCAGGCGCTTCACGTCCTGTTCCATTTCGGGAATCAGTGCATCATCAGGATAATTCTCCTTCAAAATTTCCGTCCAAGCCATCAGACTGGAGATGGGGGTGCCCAACTGGTGAGCAGTTTCTTTCGACAGTCCCACCCAAACCTTGTTTTGCTCGGCTCGTTTGGAGGTGAGCAACGCAAAAATCACCACCACGGCGAAGATGAGCACCACGCCCAACTGAACGTATGGATAGAAGGCCAATCGCTTGAGCATCAGTGAATCATCGTAGCAAACGTCAATGTAATCGTCTTTCACACGGTCGTTCAAAGATATACGAATATAGTGGTTGGCCGCTTTTTGACGATTGCCCAAGGTCTTGAGGTAAGCCGTACTGTCCGCACCCGAACGGTTGTCAAGGCTGATGTTGCGATAGGTCTGCACATCACCCGTTGGGTCCATGACGATGACCGGAATGGTATGGTTCTCATTGAGCACCTTCAACACCAGGTTCAGATCTGTGTTCTCATCCGCCTGGTTGAGTGTGCGCATAGCTTCGGCCCATACTTCCATCTTGTTACGCTCTTCGTTCTCGAGGTCTCTGATGAGGTAATGAGAAACCACGAGCGACACCACCGCTATAAGTATAGCGGCCACAACGAGGATGAGTTTTACCTGCCTAATTCGGTCTGTCCATTGCATAGTGTTACAACGGATGAACCAAGTAAATATTGTATGGTATCATTAGGCTAATTAGCCCAATAAGCCTAATTAGCCTAATAAGCCTAATAAGCCCAATTAGCCTAATAAGCCTTATTGGCCTAATATCAAAAAAGCCTCCAAGACAATTTCTGTCCTGAAGGCTTCTATTTGAAAAAAGGCGGCTACCTACTCTCCCGCATTGCATTGCAGTA
>QWCQ01000788.1_pt1 | contig 16518 bp, 19 predicted proteins | sample 1972701 | NCBI WGS metagenome assembly QWCQ01 (sample SAMN09866704, study PRJNA288562) | Human gut metagenome isolate pre4_stool, whole genome shotgun sequencing...
GGTTTTTTTATGCCCTTTTTTTCCTTCTTTCGACGCCTCGCTTTCATTCATACATAAAAAACAGCACCTGCCGAAACAGGTGCGCAAGCAAAAAAATAAGTCCGGGTATAAAAGCTATTTGTCCTTTACATTCATTCCGACGAGCATGCCCAACAACATGCCGACGGAGATTCCTATGGCCAGGTTTTCCGCGCCCAAGGCGATTCCCACCGCCGTGCCGAAGCACATGCCGATGGCCATGCCCTCGGCCATATGATCCTCGGCTTTCTCCTCTTCACTTTTATCCTCCGCATCCTGCATCTTCTTTGCTCTTTGAATCGTATAAATGACCGTTATGCCGACTAATATGAGCGGCAAAAGAATTCTGATAATTTTCATTGGGCAGTCTCCTCATGTTTTTGGGTAAGAAAAAAGCCCGGTATAAACCGAGCTTGGAGCGGAAGACGAGATTCGAACTCGCGACCCTCGCCTTGGCAAGGCGATGCTCTACCACTGAGCCACTTCCGCAAGTGGTGCCCAGAGCCGGAATCGAACCAGCGACACGCAGATTTTCAGTCTGCTGCTCTACCGACTGAGCTATCTGGGCAAGGTCGTCAGCGACAACCTTTTTCTATCTTACAGAAACTTTACGGATCTGTCAAGAAATTTTTAAACGGGCCGAAGAAATTATTTACTCCTCCGCCTCGTGGGCCGAGAGCATGGCCTCAAGTTCCGCTTCGTCGAATTGATAGCGGCGATTGCAGAAATGGCAGGTGGCTTCGCAGCCCTTGTCTTCCTCGATCATTTCACGAATCTCGAAGTCGGGCAACGCGGCGATGGAATCCGCCACTTTCTCCTTGGAACATTCGCAAACGTAGGCGATGGGTGCCTCGCTTAAGATCTTCAATTCGTAACCGGGCAAGAGGGCGTGCAAGAGCCCCTCTGTGTCAAGCCCCTGCGCCAAAAGTTCCGTCACGGACTTCACGCCCTTTAATGTCTTTTCCAGGCGGTCGATGTCGTCGTTGTCGGCACCGGGCATGATTTCAATAATGAAACCGCCGGCGTGTTTAACGCTTAGATCCGTGTCCACGGCGACGCCTAAACCGACGGCGGAAGGAATCTGCTCGGATTGGTACAGGTATTGGGCAACATCTTCGCCGATTTCGCCGCTCACGAGAGCGACTTTTCCCGTGTAAGGCTCCCGCATGCCCAAGTCCATAGTCACAGTCAAGGTGCCGGGAAGGCCCACGGCGGCGCCGACATCCAGCTTGCCGTCGGTCTCGCGACTGGGAAGGTCCGCTTGGGGATGATCCACATAGCCTTTAATATGGCCGTTGTTTCTGCCGGTGACCACGATTCTTCCGAGAGGCCCGGATCCGTCCACGATCATGGTCATGGACTCCTCTTTGCCCTTTAATTTATTTCGAAGCAAAAGCCCTGCAATTAAACTTCGTCCCAAGGCCGCCGTGGCCGTGGCCGAGGTTTGATGGGTGATGCGGGCGGTTTCCACCAAGGCCGTGGCTGTAGCCACGCTCACTTTAATGGTGCCCTTTTCATTCATTGCGCGAATACATGTATCGGTCATAAAACTCCTTTACTCGTCGATGCCCGCGACAAAACTGATCCGCTTCGATTGCGGCGTCGCGGGAGAAAAACTATAGCCGTCGTAGGCGGCGAGCGCCTTCAAGCCCGCTTCCCTTAAGCATTTTTCCACGGTCTTTTCATTGTATACATACTCTTCGTGGATTTCGTCGAAGCGCTCGTAGGAGCCGTCTTCTTCTTCCAAAAAGGCGGTGATGACGTAGCGATTCACGGCGCCGTCGAAGTGATTTTCCCACGTTAAAAAATAGCCCTCTTCGTCTCGAATTTCTTTTAAATCGCCGTATTCCCGAAAACGGGCGGCGGTATTTAAGTCGAAGAGAAAGCGGCCGCCTGTTTTTAAATGGGCCCGCACCTGTTTAAAGCACGCCAAGAGATCCGCCTCATCGGGCAGGTAATTGAGCCCGTCGCAGAGGCAGAGGATCAAGTCAAAGGATTTGCCGAAGGAAAAATTCCGCAGATCCATTTTTGTCCACTTGGCCCGGGGATTTTTGTAGAGGCGCCGGTAGGCCTGCATCAACATTTCTTCGGAGCGATCGAAGCCTACCACCGCGCCCATGGCCGTGAGCTTTTCCGTAAGCTTTCCCGTACCCATGGCCATTTCAAGAATGTCGAGCCGATCCCTTTCGCCGGCCACGCCTTTCACCCAGCGAAAGGCCTCGTCGTAGTCGTAATTGGCCATGACGGCGTCGTAGATCAGGCTAAAGGCTTCGTATTCACTCACTGAGTCGCTTCTCCAGTTCCGTTAAAATGGGCGAGGCTTCCCCGTCGAAAATCACCTCGGCATTGTGGTCGTAGGGCGTGGTGCCCTTGTTGATGATAATTAAATGCTCCACCATTCGCGGAAGATAAGCCACGGGCATGACTTTCAGGGAGCTACCCACGACGATCATGGTGTCGGCTTTTTCCGTGGCGCGCACGGCGTCATCAAAAGCTTGAGGCATGGCGTCGCCGAAAAGAACCACATTGGTTCGCATCACGCCGCCGCATTTCGGGCATTTCGGAGGAATTTCCCCTGACTGCACGCGCTCGTCGAAGGCCTTGAAATCTTCCCGGTAGTTGCAGCGCTCACAACGGGCCGTGGAGGCGTCGCCGTGCACCTGAAGCACCTGCTTCGCGCCGGCCGCCTGATGCAGATCGTCGATGTTTTGCGTAATGATTTCGTGAATAATGCACTTCTCCTGCATTTTGGCCAAAGCCACGTGGCCCGGATTGGGCTCTTTGCCTTCCAAATCCTTTAAAATCGTGTAGCCTTCTTTGTAAAAGCGCTGAGGATTGCTTTCCAACACGCCGACGGACAGGGCGTCTTCCGGAATAAAATTCGTGTAGTAGCCCCTATCGCTTCTGAAATCGGGAATCCCTGATTCCGTGGAGATGCCGGCACCGGTTAAACAGACGGCATACTTCGCATTTTTTAGAATTTCTGTCGCTCTTGCTAATTTATCCATCATCGACCTCCTATACAAGTAATTGAATTATATAAACAGCTGCGAGCATCGCAATCGGAATCCACTCCTTGCGCCGCACCGCCTTTTTGCCGCGAGGTAAAGGCCTTTTTATGGAGGCGCGCAAAATCAAAGCCACGCCCACGGCGCCGGCCACGAGGAGCATCACCGTGGTGGCATTTTTTATGCCGCCCAGGCGAAGCACGAGCCCCGCCTTTGAAAAGGACGCGATCCACCGTTCGTTAAAGAAGTGGATAAACAGAATGGATGACAAATTATAAAGAAAATGGGAAAAAATACAGGCCTTTAAACCGCCGTAGAGGTAAATATAGCCCAGGACCAATCCGAAGAGAAAGGGAGCCAAGCTGTTTTGCAATTCGAAATGAAAAATGGCGAAAAGTGCCGCCGACAAAATCACTGCGCCCCTGGGGCTTCGGCGGGAAAACTGTTCGCACAAGACGCCGCGGAAAAAGAATTCTTCCATAATCGCCGGCGCCAGGGCCATGGTAAGGATTTGTTTAAAAAGGCCCACGTTGCCCCTGAGCAGGTCCAGATTTTGATTTTCCAAAAGATAGATGCGGCTCAAGGCATCGAGAAAAATGCCGTTGATCACGAGGATGATGGGAAAGACAGCCACGGTCAAGAGCGCCGCCTCGCCAAGGGCCATGCCTCCGTGCTTTTTCCCGCCGTAGCGGCCCCTGAAATAAATCGCCGGGACAAAAATCGCCACCGCCTCCGTGAGCACGATGCCGAAAAAAGGATCTCTCTTTGAAAACAGCGGCCCTAAGAGCAAAAACAAAATCGCCGCCGGGACGCACCAATAGAGCAGGCCGATGAAATTAATCTTCGTAGGTATAGATGTAGGGTTTGTTTCTGTAATACGGCCCATAATTTAATCCATAGCCCACGATAAAGACATCGTCGATGGTAAATCCCGTAAAATCGGCGGAAAAATCCACTTGTCTGCGGGAGGGTTTGTCGAGCATCACCGCCGTTTTCACCGACGCCGGCTCCATTCTTTCAATGGCTTCCGCCACCGTTTGAAGGGTGTGTCCCGTGTCGATAATGTCGTCGACGATGAGCACGTGGCGGCCCTTCACCTCACTGCGAAAGTCGCCGAACACCTTCACCTCCCCGGAAGAGGATTCGTTGTTTTCGTAGCTGGAGGTGGTCATAAAGTCGATTTCCATTTTGCTCTTCATTTCCCGAACAAGGTCCGAGCAGAAGACGAAACAGCCGCGCAAAAGGCCGATAATCAGAATCTCCTCGCCGGCGTAGGCCGCGTCGATCTCCTTTGCCAATTCTCCGACGCGCTCGGCGATGGCTTCCCTCGAGTACAACACCAATTCTTTCTTTTCCATAGGCTCCTCCTTTTTACTATCTATTCATTATATCAGAATCCGGCCCATCTTTTCCCCTCGGGTGCTATAATTCTTATAGGTGATACTATGAAAAAGGAAACATTACACACATTGGCGGCGGACAAACTCTACCTCCTCTCCTCCATCGACGCATGGAAGGGCCCGGTGAGGCGCAAGGATTTTTACGACGCCGTTTTAAACGAAGGGCGCATGAACTACTTCTTTCTGTGCCAATACATGAGCGAATTGTGCGATGCCGATTTTATCAAGGACGCGGACGAGATTCTTACCTTAACCGAAGAAGGCAAAGACGTCCTCGCCATGTTCGGCGATGCCGCCACTCCCGTGGCCCAAGGAGACGGGTTGCCCAAGGCGAGCTACGCCGTATACGACGAGGGCAATTTCAGGGTCTACCAAAAACGCGTGGACGACGTGCTCGTCTTTTCTCTGGCTTTATCGAAGGATGCCTTTGAGGTGAATCTTGCAGGCGAAACCGACGAGGCGCAGGTGGAGGAATTAATCCGGCGTTTCGACACTTAATGCGTTTGCATTCGTAAAAAATAGACGAAGGGATGCTCTCCTTTCGTCTTTTTTAGACCCCTTTTCAATTATAAAATCGAAATTCCGCTAGAGTCGTTGCCAATTTGCCTTCTCCAGTCCATTAAATTGTTCTTCATTCTCCGAAAAAAAGCGTCCGCGAAAAGGTATTTCGTAAGCAATGGACTTTCCGATATGGAGAAAATGAATCGTGGCTTTTTTCGCCTCGTGATCGACCTCGAATTTTTCTATTTCACTTTCCGGGTAAAGGTAAAAATCGGTTTTATCCGAATTGGATATTTCCTTTTCATAGATCCCTTTCTTATCGAAGACGAGGACAAAGGTTCTATTTGCTTCGTACGCATAAAGTCCATCGAGTAAAAAAAGCTTTAGTGTCGATTTCACCGGTCCATTATGTTTCATTGCAAAAAGATACTTCGCCTGAGCGCCGAATTTTTCTTCGACTTCTTTTTTTATTGCCTCATTGTCATTAAATAATAAGCCCATCGTGCCTCCTATTTAAAAATAAATACATCAGTGAACTCTTTCTCCAATACTTTCGCGATTTTATAGGCGGTCTCCAAGGTGGGGCTGATGGTGTTGTTTTCATAAGCCATAATGGAGCGACGCTTTAAACCCACGGCTTGTGCCAACTTTTGCTGCGAAAGATGCTTTTCTTTCCTAAATTCGCGTATTCTGTTTTCAATTTTTACGTCCATACCTCATCCTCTTTGATTTGGCACCACTGTACTATTTATAGTACATAGTTTGTACTATAAATAGTACCACGAACTTCCTTTCCTGTAAATACTATCCCCACTTTAAGCAAACTTCGTCGAATGGATGGACGTAGAAAAAACGGATGCCGAATCTTTCAGCCTCCGTTTTTCTTACTCTGCTCATCCGTATTAATCTATCTTTACCAGGCCTTACCATGGCATTTGCTTACGCAAATAAACGATTCATTTAATATTTTTTCTTTCCATTGTTAAGTCTCCGGTTCGACCGGGGGTTATTTTTTATTCTCATGACTTCCTTTTCGGAAACCACGGAATCACGCGATTCACTTTTCTGCAATAGGTAAGGTATTCCTCCCCGAATTGACGAAAGAGCCACTTCTCTTCCGTCTGCTTCATTAACAGGGTGAGCATCGCCCAAAAAAGAATAGGCAGTAGGAGCAAGAGGTAATTGGCGGCGAAAAGAAGGGCTCCGGTAAAGATAAATAAAAAGGCGCTGTATACGGGGTTTCGAACGTAGCCGTAGACGCCGGTGGTTAAAAGCTTCCGCTCCCGAACTTTTTCGTTGATGCGTTGTAAAATCACTGCATGAATCCAGAGATACATGCCGCCGAATAAAAATAAAATGCCGAAGGCGACAAAAATGAGTCGTTCCCATTCCATCTGGCCTGCACTCAAAAATCCCTTGTCTCGAAACATGATTCCGAGCGTGGTTAAAAACAAACAGCTAAGTACATAAATCGGCCCCACACCGAAAGCGGGCATTTTAAAATCGTCAGATCTCATGCATCCCTCCTGCGTTATTTATTTTTATTTGATATTATCTCTCAGGATTATTATATAGTAAAACCGTTTTTCGGTCACAAAAAAAACAGATGCCGAGAGTCTCAGCATCCGTTTTTTCGCGAACTGATTTTATATCAAGCCCTTGGATTTACCATTGACGATTGTAGTCTTGTTTGTTGGATCCGACTTGATTAGAAATGCTCTTTTGTTTCTTTTCTTCGAAGTCTTTGCGGGTGAGTACGTCGACGACTTCCATATTGAGTTCCACGACGTCCAAGCCCGTCATGAGCTTCAGTTGTTTTTCCGTGTATTGTTTTAATTCTTCGAAGATCCGCGGTGCCGATTGGCCGAATTCCAGAAGGATTTTTACGTCCAACACGACTTCCTTGCCGTTGATCGTGGCATCGACGCCCTTGGTGTCGTTGGATGCGCCGAAGCTTTCCGTAATGCCGGAGATGAATCCGCCTTTTAAGTCCAAGACGCCTTTAATTTCGCGGGCGGCCAGGGAGACGATTTTTTCTACGACGGAATCATTGAAGATCAGGGAATCTTTGTGTTCGACTTCTTTCGCTTCTTCACCGGGAACTTCCGGCAAATCCTTTAAGGCTTCTTTTACTTCTTCAGCATTTTTTTTGATTTCGTTTGTCATGATCCGGTCCTTTCTCTTAACCAATGGAATCTAAAAACTTGAGTACGACGGGATTGCGGTCGAAGAAACCGCCTACCACAAAGCCCGCGCCGATTAAAATGGCGAGGAGCAGGGTTTTGAAAAATCCGATGGTGATGAATAAAATCCCGATAACGAGGCCCATCACCATGCCGCCGACGGTTTTTTTGTAGCGTCTGAAGAGGGGCGAGGAAAACAAATTTCCCAATCGCCTTCTTCCCGCAGGCGCACTTGCGCTTTCTGCGATTCGGGGTGCCGCGGCATTTTGCGGAACGATGTCGTAATCGCCCAGGTAGTGCCACTGCTGTTGTTCATCTTGTGTAAATAATCGCATCGCCTCACCCCGCAACCTGTTCTGTCTTCACTTCGCCGGGCTCAGTGAGGGTTACTTCCACATCGCCTACGGGATAGCCCACGTAGTTTTCCAAATTTTCCCGCACGCGTTCCTGAATGGATTCAGCCAACGCGTCCAGATTGGTAACTTCCGCGACGCCGCAGGTGATTTTCGATCGAATCGTAGGCTCTTTGCCTCCGTGGATATCCACGGACACTTCGGGCCGGGTCACTTCGGTAAAATTTTTCACCGTACATGCCACGACCGAGCGCACCGACGATTCCGTTAAATACACTTCGCCGTCTCCATGCTTGATGCGAATGCTTCTTTCCCGCGTCTTTACGGTTAATGAGCGCAGGAAAAGGAACAATCCGTAGACAGCTGTAAGAGCCGCAAATACGGAAAAGGTATAAAAACCCCATTCCTCATTTAAAATTCCGATCAACGCTTCCTGCCACCGGCCGAGACCGACGGCATTGCCGTAAAATGAAAAGAAACAAACGCAGGCAAAGACGAGAAGTACCAGGGCCACGAGAATATCCATGGCCTTCTTACTCTTTCTCACAAACATGCCTCCCTTAACACGAGTCCTCTCGTGTGATCTTTCCTTCTTCTTACACTTTACCCTTCGCGATGGGAGATTACGCATTAAGCACCTATAAATTCCATGGTTTTATAAAAAACCTAATCCGCCAATTGTTTTTGAACGAAAGCGGCTCGTTCTTTTAAGTTCTTCAGATTTTCCTTGTGTGTTTCCAATTTTTCCCGTTCTTTTTGTACGACCTCGGGCTTGGCTTTGCTGACGAAATTTTCATTTGCCAGCTTCTTTTCCGCCCGCTCGATTTCGGCCTCGGTCTTTTCCATGTCTTTTTTCAGCCGTTGGGCTTCCTTGTCGTAGTCCACCAAATCTTTCATGGGGAGGAAGAGTTCCGCCTTTTCTACGACCACGGAAATGACATCGTCGGAAACGGCGTCGCGATCGGGAATGCGCTCGATGGCGGTGCAGTTGGCCAAGTTAGCGAAATGATTTTTTAATTCGTCGTAGACTTCCGCCCGAGCGTCGTCGTCGGTTAAGAGGTAGAGCTTACTCTTTCTGAAGGGCTCGATGTCCATTTCGGCCTTGGCATTGCGAATGCCGCGAATGGCTTCTCTGAGAATGGAGATTTTTTCCACGTCTTCGTCGTATTTGTAGACGCCGCTTTCGGGCCAGGGGCTCACGATTAGATCTTCTTTCGTGGAGGGCAGGAAGGCGTAGATTTCTTCCGTAATAAAGGGCATAAAGGGATGAAGCATTTTCAGAATCTTTTCAAGCACATCCAGAAGCACGCCGTAGACCACTTCTCTGTCTTCGATGTCGTTGCCGTAGAGGCGCGGTTTTACCATTTCGATGTACCAGTCGCAGTATTCGTCCCAAATAAAGTCGTGTACCGCTTCGGCGGCCATGCCGATGTCGTATTTTTCGATTTTTTCCTGTACTTCCACGATGATTTCATCGACGCGGGTCAAGATCCATCGGTCTTCCGAATGGAGTTTTTCCTTTATAACCTTGGCGTCGTAGAAATCTTCAGGCAGATTCATGAGCACGAAGCGAGACGCATTCCACAATTTGTTGCAGAAATTGCGATTGCTTTCCACCCGCTTGTAGCTGAAGCGCATGTCGTTGCCCGGAGTGGAGCCGGTGATCAATGTAAAGCGCAGAGCATCGGCGCCGTATTGATCGATGACGTCCAGGGGATCGATGCCATTGCCCAAGCTCTTGGACATTTTGCGGCCCTGTTCGTCGCGAATCAGCCCGGTGAGGTAGACGTCGGTGAAGGGAAGCTCGCCGGTAATTTCAATGGCAGAAAAGACCATGCGAATGACCCAGAAGAAGATGATGTCGTAGCCTGTGATCAAGACGTCGGTGGGGTAGTAGAAATCCAAATCCGGCGTGGAATCCGGCCAGCCCATGGTAGAGAAGGGCCACAGGGCGGAACTGAACCAGGTGTCCAAAGAGTCTTCGTCTTGGCGAATGTTTTGGCTGCCGCAGGCAGTGCAGGTGTGAACGGCTTCTTTCGACACCATCACTTCGCCGCAGTCGTCGCAGTAGTAGACGGGCAGGCGGTGGCCCCACCACAATTGACGGGAGATGCACCAGTCGCGAATGTTTTCGAGCCAGTGAGTGTAGATCTTGCCGAAGCGTTCCGGCACGAAGTGGAGATCGCCTTTTTCGTAAGCTTCCAAGGCGGGCTTGGCCAGCTCTTCCATGGACACAAACCATTGTTTGGAGAGCATGGGTTCGATAACGGTTTTGCAGCGCTCGCAATGACCCACGGCGTTGTGGTGATCGTCGATCTTAACCAAATAGCCGCCTTCATCGAAATCCTTGACAATGGCTTTTCGCGCTTCTTCTCGGCTCAAGCCACAGTATTTGCCGGCGTTTTCGTTAAGTCGGGCTTCTTCGTCCATAATCAACAGTTGGCCCAAATCGTGGCGCGCGCCCACTTCGAAGTCGTTAGGGTCGTGGGAGGGGGTGATTTTTACGGCGCCGGTCCCGAATTCCGATTCCACGTAACTGTCGGCGATAATGGGGATCTTCCGCTCAATGACGGGGATCACGGCGTATTTGCCCACGTAATCTTTATAGCGTTCGTCTTCCGGATTGACGGCGACGGCCAAGTCCCCGGGAATGGTCTCCGGCCGGGTCGTGGAAATCATAATGGCGTCGTCTTCGCCGTCGATGGGGTAGCGGAAGGTCCACATCTTGCCTTCCTGCTCTTCGTGTTCCACTTCCGCATCGGAAAGGGCGGTTTTGTCGTGGGGGCACCAGTTAATGATTCGGTCGCCCTGATAGACCAGGCCTTTTTTGTAGAGGCGAATAAACATTTCTTCCACGGCGGCGGATAGGCCTTCGTCTAAAGTGAAGCGCTCTCTGGACCAGTCGCAGGATACGCCCAGCTTCTTTAATTGGTTTTTAATGTTGCCGCCGTATTCTTCCGTCCAGGCCCAAGCGGCTTCCAGGAATTTTTCCCGGCCCAAGCTGTCTTTGGACTTGCCCTCTTTGCGCAACTTTTCCACGACTTTTACTTCCGTGGAAATGGAGGCGTGGTCCGTTCCGGGAATCCACAGGGCGCTGTAACCGCGCATGCGCTTAAAGCGAATTAAAATATCCTGCAGGGTGTTGTTCATAGCGTGACCCATGTGCAAATTCCCCGTAACATTCGGCGGCGGCATGACGATGGTAAAGGGCTTTTTCCCTTCCGCCTTGTCCTTTTCGCGATCCGGCGTGAACTCGCCCTTTTCCATCCAATCGGCGTAGATGCGCGATTCGAAATCCTTGGGATTATAGGTTTTCTGCATACTGTTCATAATTCCTCCTACTAAAAAATCTCGCCCTGAAAAGGACGAGATTCCGCGGTACCACCTTTATTCCGTATTGCTACGGCACTTCTTCCCCATAACGACGGGACGCCGTTTCGCTCTCGCGAAAAAAGGATGAAGGCGACCTTCGATTGCTTCGCCGATCGCTTCCACCACGCGCGACCTCTCTATGGACGAGGGACAATCTACTCCTCCTTCACATGTGTAAAGATAGGTTCATTATAGAAAATTTTCTGTAAAAAATCAAGACTTGTTTAAAATTGTACTAATCCTACTTTTCTGTATACCTTTCTTAGCGTCTTCTGTGCCAAGTAGGATGCTTTTTCCGCACCGTCTCGGCAAATGGCTTCCAATTGTTCCTTGTCGCCGCGAATGGCGTGGAAGCGCTCTTGCACCGGCGCGAGGCCTTCCACCACCGCTTCTGCCACGGCTTCTTTCAGCTCGCCGTAGCCTGCGGATTCAAATTCCCTGAGGGCTTCCTCGGGGCTGATGTGTTTAAAGGACGAGTAAATGTCCAGAAGGTTTTTTACCCCCGGTTGCTCGTCGGTGTAGGCGATGGTGCCCTTGGAGTCGGTGACCGCCCGCTTGATTTTTCTGCGAATCACGTCAGGTTCATCGAGAATTAAAATAAAGCCGTTTTCGTCGGGATCGGATTTGCTCATTTTCGATGTGGGATCCTGCAGACCCATGATCTTCGCCCCTACCTTCGGCGCCATAATGTCCGGAATGGTAAACGTAGGCGAATAACGAGTGTTAAAGCGTTCGGCGATGTCACGGGTGAGCTCGATGTGTTGCCGTTGGTCTTCCCCGACGGGCACGAAGGCCGATTGATAGAGAAGAATGTCCGCCACCATGAGCACCGGGTAGTTTAGGAGGCCGGCGTAGACTTCTTTTTGCTTTTTGGATTTATCCTTAAATTGGGTCATGCGGTTTAACTGACCGATGGAGGTAATGGTGTTTAATACCCAGGCGAGTTCCGTGTGCTCCGGCACTTGGGATTGAATGTAGAGAATGGATTTTTCGGGATCGATGCCGCAGGCCACGTAGAGGGCGATTAAATCTAAGGTCCGCTTTCTTAAATCGGCAGGATTTTGGGGCACGGTAATGGCGTGCATATTGGCGACGCAGTAAATGCATTGATATTCTTCCTGCAAATCGGAGAAATTGCTCAGTGCGCCTAAATAATTGCCGATGGTCAAGCTGCCCGAAGGTTGAATGGCCGAGTATACTACTTTTTTATCCATAATGTCCTCTCTTTCCGCGGCCTACAGGTCGCCGTTTATCGCATCGCTTAATTCTTTACGATCGATCAGTTGTTGGAATTTCCGTTCTACTTCTTCTCGTATGTCGTCCAGATCCACGCGGATCAATTTGCGGTCTTTTAATACAAACTTCCCGCCGATTAACACGTGTTTCACATCTTCCGCCTGGGCCGAGTAGCACAGGGCGCTAATCAAATTGTTCCTGGGCGTGAAGCTCGGTGAATTTAAATTAAAGCAGCTAATGTCGGCGAGCTTTCCTACTTCGATGGAGCCGATTTCGAAATCCCGCCCCAAGGCCTTGGCCCCGTTGATGGTGGCCATGCGAAGCACATCTTCCGCCTTCAGCGCTTCGGGATCGTAGCTCACGCCCTTGGCCAAAAGGCCGGCCAGGTGCATTTCCTCCAACATATTTTGATTGTTGTTGGAGCTGTCCCCGTCGGTTCCCAGTGCCACCGTAAGGCCTTTATCCATCATTTTTTGCACCGGAGCGATGCCGCTCGCCAATTTCAAATTGCTGGAAGGATTGTGCACCGGGAAAAACTTCTCGGGATCCACCAAGTCCATCTCCTCTTCCGTCATGTGGACGCAGTGAGCGGCGATGGTGCGCACCTGATCCAGCCCGAGATTCCACATGTAGCGAATGGGCGTCGTGCCGTAAAGGGCTTCGGCGTCTTCCATTTCTTTTTTCGATTCGGACAAATGGGTGTGGAGCACGCCGTCCAACTCTCCGGTAAGACGGATAATGTCTTTAATGTAGTCCCCACTGCAGGTGTAAATGGCGTGGGGCGCCGGAGCCACTTCCACTAAATCGTCGCCCAAGCCATGGCTGTTAATGTAAAGCATGCGCACTTCTTCCAGCTTTTCGTCGCCTTGGCCGTCGCTATCCGTAAGGCCTCGGGTTAAAAGCCCCCGCATGCCGATGGCCACCGCCGCCTGGGCCACCATGTCCATGTGGTAGTACATGTCGCAGAAAGTCGTTGTGCCCGATAAAATTCCTTCCGCCATGGAAAGCATGCTGGCCCAATAAATGTCGTCTCGGGTCAAGTGGGCTTCCAGGGGCCAAATCGCCTTGGTAAGCCAGGTATTTAAATCCATGTCGTCGGCATAATTTCTGAAATAACTCATGCCCAAATGGGTGTGGGCGTTAACAAAGCCCGGCACGAGCAAAAGATCCCTGCCGTCGATGATTTCGGCACCTTTTAATGTATGGGCGCCTGCAATCGCCGCGATCTTGCCGTCTTTAATCTCAATGTCTTTGTGGTATAATACCTCTCCGGCCACCACATCGACGTATTGCGTGTCTTGAAAAATGATATGCATAAGTCCTCCTCGCAAGTCTGTTTTTAGTATAGCACAAGGGAGAAAAAAGCGGAATATGGCCTTTTTCCCTTTACATGTCCTCTGTTTTCTTGTATAATACCAGAGGTTCTAAATTATCGCGGCAAATAATAATTTAGGAGTGAAGACAATGGCAAAAATGATGGGACCTAGATTTAAACAATCCAGAAGATTAGGTCTGAACGTATGTGGACATCCCAAGGCGATGAACCGCGCCGGCAGAGGCACGGCTCGCTCCGACAAGAAGTTAACCGAATACGGGAAGCAATTGTTGGAAAAACAAAGACTCAGAGCTTACTATGGCGTAATGGAAAAACAATTCTACCGCTACGTCCTCGACGCTCAAAAGGCGGAAGAAGAAACCGGCCCTGCACTTGTTAAACGCTTAGAAGTCCGCTTAGATAATTTAACGTATCGTATGGGTTTTGCATCTTCCATTCGTCAAGCAAGACAAATGGTTACCCACGGTCACATTCACGTAAACGGCAAGAGAATCAACATTCCCTCTTACCAAGTCCAAGTCGGCGACGTGATTTCCTTAAGCGACCGCGGCCGCAAAGTTGACATGTTCAAAGAAAACTACGAAACGAACTTCGTCAATGCCTATCCCTACATCACGAAGGAAAAGAACAATCGAGCTACCTTAAGCTCCGAACCCGCTCGTGAAGATATCCCGATCGAAATCGAAGATCAACTGATCGTCGAATTCTACTCCGGAAAATAAGAAATTGCGGATTTTCCGCAATTTTTTTATTTGTCGTCTTATAAATAACTACCAGGAAGTGAGGTAAGCATGTTTCAATTCCAATTTGGAACAACGGATTATCACCATATCCACTTTATCGGCATCGGCGGCATCAGCATGTCCGGCCTCGCGGCACTGATGCTTTCCAAAGGTTACACCATCTCCGGCAGCGACCGAAAAGCTTCGCCCATTACAGAACATCTTCAGGAATTAGGCATTACGGTTTACGAAGATCACGACCCCGCCCAAATCGAAGACGCGGATCTCGTCGTCTACACCGACGCCATTCAAATGGACAATCCCGAATATCGGGCGGCAGTCGCAAAAAAAATCGACATCGTGGACCGCGCCACCTTCCTCGGCGCCGTCATGAAGAATTTCCACGTCTCCATCGCCGTCTCCGGCACCCACGGAAAAACCACCACCACATCCATGATCGCCACGGCCATTAAAGACGAGCCCTTCTCCCCCACCATTATGGTCGGCGGAAACCTCGGCGAAATCAGCGGCAATGTGCGCATCGGCGACGGGGATTTCTTCCTTACCGAAGCCTGCGAGTATCGGGCCAATGTGTTGAAATACTTCCCCTCCACGGCGATTATTTTAAACATCGACGAAGACCACCTGGACTTCTTCGACAACATCGACCACATTCTCGAAACCTTCCGGGCCTACGCCGGCAACCTCGGCGAAGGGGACGTGTTGATTCTAAATAAAGACGACGAATACGCCTACGGCATGAAAGATGCCACCAAGGGCCGCGTCGTGACCTTCAGCTACAAAGAAGCCGCCGATTACGAGGCGCGCAATCTCGTCATCGACTCTCACACGGGCAGACCCAGCTACGATTTGTACATTCGCGGCGAAAAAATTGCGCCCATTCAGCTGCAAGTCATGGGCCTGCACAATGTGTCCAATTCCCTGGCCGCCATTAGCGCCTGCGTGGAAAACAACATCCCCGTGGAAGATGCCATTAAAGGCGTCCTCGGCTACCACGGCGTGGGCCGCCGCCTGGAATACAAGGGCGAAGTAAACGGCATTCGCATCATCGACGATTACGCCCACCACCCGACGGAGATCGCATCCACCCTCCACGCCTTAAAGCCCACGGTAAAAAATCGGCTGATCTGTATCTTCCAGCCTCATACCTACACCCGCACCAAGCTTCTTCTCGATAGCTTCAGTCACAGTTTCTCCGAGTCCGACATGACCATTATCGCCGACATTTACGCGGCCCGTGAAAAAGATTACGGCGACATCCACTCGAGGACCTTGGTCAACGCGGTGAAGGCCAACCACGATTCGGCCATCTACATCGGCGAACAAGACGACATTTTAGACTATATCAAAGAAAAAAGCCGCCCGGGCGATGTGATCCTCACCATGGGCGCCGGCGATATCTTCCGCGTCGGCGAACGCTTCTTGGAAGATGCCGAAAAAAACGTGTAAGCAAATAGCGCCTCATTCCTTTTGCGGATGAGACGCTTTTTTTGTGCTTATTTTTCCTCCACGAGGCGGCCGTGAAGGACCATGCGCTCTTCTTTTTCCGAGCAGGTTTGCAGGGTAACGATTTTTTCTCCCTGCCATCTCAAGGGCCCTTTCAGTATGTTCTTCGTCTCCAGTCGCGTGCGGAAGGCGGCGAGGCGCTGGCCTTCGTATTGAACGGAGCGGAAATCTTCGTAGGGGTTGGCCTTGTATGCGGCGAAAATTTCGTAAACCTTCCGCCCTTTTTCCGTATCCACGACGATTTTCGGCGCCGTCTTTACGAAGGCCGGATCTTCGTAGGACAAAAGGGGATGAAAGACCTTGCCGTTTTTCACGCGGTGGCCGTAGATGATCGTGTTTTGATCGGAAAAATCCGCCTTGTTTCGGTAATCCATAAAGGGCACGCCGAGGGCGTTTCGGCTTTTCTCGATGTCGTGATTCAGGTAATAGTCGTTGTCCTTCCCCTGCACCACGGGAAGGGAGAGAGGTGTCCCGGGGATTTCGATCCAGGCCACCAAATCGGGGTAATCTTTTTTCAGGGCGGCGATTTTTTCCGCCGCGGCCTTATGGGCATCTTCCACACCGGCCTTTTCGCCTTCTCTGTACTTTTCCGCGATGCGGGCTTCGTTTCGATCGTAGACGTGTTGATCTTTGTAATAGAGGCCGATCTTTCCCAAAGAAAACACCAGCACGAGGACCAAAATCAGTTGCAAGCCCTTTACTACTTTGTTATTCATAGCGCTCCTTTCTCGTCGATTTATACCCTTTCCAAGAATACTTTCCCAATCAGAACCACCGGCTTAGCCGGTGGTTTGTTTTGCCCCTATAAGGGGCTGTTACCGGCAGCACTTTCGTGCTCTGAATTTCTTCCTCTTGCAACAAT
>QWCQ01000792.1_pt1 | contig 16484 bp, 11 predicted proteins | sample 1972701 | NCBI WGS metagenome assembly QWCQ01 (sample SAMN09866704, study PRJNA288562) | Human gut metagenome isolate pre4_stool, whole genome shotgun sequencing...
TCCAATATCCGGAAAACCAGCTCTTTGAAGAGACCATAGCCAAGGATATTGCCTTCGGTCCAAAAAACATGGGACTAAGCGAAGAAGAAATCGATAAGCGTGTAAGGGGAGCTATGGCAAAAGTAGGACTCGACTATGAGACCTACAAGGATAAATCTCCCTTCGAGCTTTCAGGTGGTCAACAAAGAAGGGTAGCCGTTGCGGGAATTCTTTCTATGAATCCCAAGGTCCTTGTCCTAGACGAACTTACAGCAGGACTTGACCCAGTTGGTCGTGATGAGATATTTGAAGAGATCATCTCCCTGTACGAGGCCGATCCAGAGCTTTCGATTGTACTAGTAAGCCATTCCATGGAGGATGTGGCAGAGTATGTGGATAGGGTAATTGTGATGAATAAAGGAGAAGTCTACTCAGATAAGTCGACCTACGATACCTTTACCCAGGCGGAACTTAACAGCATTGGTCTTGACGTGCCACAGATTACTAAGTTTATGAGAGCCTACAAGGAGAAGAATCCACAAGTAAGAGATGATATCTACACGGTAGATGCTGCCATCTCTGAGCTTAAGAGAGTTCTAGGAGGATTAGATGGCAAACATTAGCATAGGACAATATCTTCCTTTCGATACCTTTATCCACAGGCTCGATCCTAGGGTAAAGATCGTGGGAGTATTTTTGTATATAATAACAATATTTTTTGTAGATGACTTCTACGGCTATATTCCCTTTGTGATTTTACTAATTGCCATGCTAAGTGTGGCGAAGATTCCTATAAAAAGCGTCCTTAAGTCCCTAAAGCCCGTGATTTTTATCATAATCATTACAGGACTTATAAACTTAATCACAACACCAGGTAGGGCAGTTTTTGAACTTGGACCTGTTACAGTAACAGCAGAGGGAATCTACAGGACAGGCTTTACAGTCCTAAGACTAATCCTAATAATCCTATCGACCTCTGTTTTAACCTACACCACAAGTCCGATGGAGCTAACCTATGGACTCGAAAAGCTCTTCTCACCACTTAAGAAATTTGGTTTTCCAGCAGGTGAGCTTGCTATGATGATATCCATTTCTCTTCGCTTTATCCCAACCCTATTTGATGAGGCACAAAAGATAAGGATGGCCCAAATGGCAAGGGGAGCGGACTTCGAATCAGGCAATATTATAAACAGAGCCGTAAGCATGATCCCTCTACTAGTCCCACTATTTATCAACTCCTTCAAGAGAAGTGACGACCTCGCCACAGCAATGGAAGCGAGGATGTATAGGATAGGACATGCGAGGACTAAGCTTAACGAGATCAATATGGGAAGGGTTGACTGGCTAGTCATTTCCCTATTTACCATATTCTGTACCATAGTAATCGTTCTTCACTTCCTATGATTAGAAATGTACTTTTAGAGACAGCCTACGATGGGACGGACTTTGCAGGCTTTCAATACCAAAAGGACGAAAGAAGTGTAGAAGAAGAGTTAAGAAATGCCATAAGAAAGGTAACGGGAGAGGATAATAGGCTTGTATCTTGCGGAAGGACTGATAGTGGAGTCCACGCAAAAAGCCACTTTGTAAATTTCCTTACAGCATCTGATATCAATCCAAGGGCTTTTAGCTTTCATATCCAGCCCCACTTACCAGATGATATCTTAGCTCTTTCTTCAAGGGAAGTTGACTTAGACTTTCATGCGAGATTTTCATGTAAGTCTAAGCTTTATAAGTATGTGATCTACAGGGGAAGGCTCATGCATCCAGTCTACAGAAACTACAAGGAAGAAATATCCTACCCCCTAGACCTTAAGATATTGGATGAAGGACTTAAGGTCCTCGAAGGCGAGCATGACTTTAGATTATTTATGAGAGAGGATAAGAAGCTTAAGATAAATACGATAAGGAAGATCGACGAGGCCTACTTCGAGGAAGAAGGAGATGACCTTGCTATTTACTTTAGGGGAGAATCTTTTCTCCACAACCAGGTAAGGATCATGGTAGGTTCTCTCATAGAGCTAAGCCGAGGAAGGCTTAGCCTTGATGATTATAGGAAGTTTTTCGATAAGGATAATAATAAAAGAGCTAATCCTGCCTTGGGTGCCCAGGGCCTATACTTGCGGAGGGTAGAATTTTGAAAGAAAAAACTTTAAATGAAATAAAGGCCATAAGTCTTTTCGCTTTCCTTATAGGATGCGGATACTACCTGAAAGAGGGAATGAGCTTATACTACCTTCTAGTAACTGTCCTTTTTGTATATCTGGATTCTATCTTTATAAATAAGGAAGGCTTATTTGTGTCCAAACACATATTCTATTTACTACTTGCGATTTACAATGTAATTAGTCTGGTCTTTATGATACAATATATAAGAGGGGAGACGCTCGATGATATATTTCTCGCATTCCTTAAACCCTTCTTGGGAGCAAATGAGATATACTTCGTAGGCCTAATCCTAATATTTACTACAGGACTTATTATAAAACAAAACATTATCGGAGCAAATAATGGGAAAGAATAAAAGAAATACACAAAAAACTGACAATAAAAGACAAAATCTCTTGGGATTTTCTAAGAAGAAAATTCTAGCTATAGTTGGACTTGTGCTTGTCCTTGCCCTTGCCATATATTTTGGCACAAGTAGGAGAAATCCCATCTCAAACAAGCTTGCCACAACTACAGAAATCGACGACAATTCCTACAACCAATCCAGGATTATGCGTGTGGATTTAAACAAGATCAAGACCATAAACTTTGACCTAGGCACATGTGATGTAAGGATCCAAAGATCAAACACCAACCCTTATGTCGAATACACAGTTCTCTACAGGGGAGAGGACAATGCCTACGATATGGAGGTAAGCTTCAATGAAGGAGAGCTCAAACTAAAGAATAAGGTAGTTGGCAAGGAACTTTACATGAAGGATAAAATTCCAATAGTTAGAATCTTCCTACCAATGGAAGGTGGCCTAGATGAGATCAAGGGAAAAATCACTGCAGGTGATGTCAAAATCACAGACCTTGAAGTCAAAAACTTCGACCTAAGGCTTGATAGCGGAAACGTAAGTGTAGATAATGCCTACTTCCAGGGATCAATCTCAAACGGATCTGGTTCCATCAACCTAAACAAGGCTGAGATTAATAATACCAAGCTTGAAACTACAACAGGAAACATCAACATAGTAGACTCAACACTCGGAAATAGACTAGATTTCATTACTCAAACAGGGGATATCATAGTAGAAGCAAATAAGACAATTGATAACTACAACGTAAACGCCAAGCTATCAGTTGGAAACTTCGTCCTAGGAAACATATCCTACAGAAATATCAAAGACGGCTACTCCAGCGAAAACGACGGCAAATACAGGATTTCTATGAGAACAAAAATAGGAGATATAATCTTTAACCGTGGTGAAGGAGCTACCGTAGACAAGGAAGAATACATCACCAACAAGAGCAAATCTTCGGATGAAGAGGAAGAAGAAAAGAAAAAAGAGACAGAAGAAGAATCGGAAGAAGAGGAGTCAGACAAAGAAGAAACAAGCGATTCTGATACAGAAGATACTGAAAGTACACAAGAAGAAAGCTCGGAAGACGACGGCGTAGATACAGAAGAAGAAAATAATTAGGCTTTTGGCTTAATTATTTTTTTTACAGAAATATTGCTTAAGTTCATTAGAAGATTAACCTTCCCAGCCCTTGTCCACCCCTTATCCCTAATGGTTCTGGCCACAGCGAACAGAGTGAGCTGATGGCAGACCTTAATCGAGGCTTGGCGAGGTGAAGGTCTTTGGACCTGAGCCCGCAAGCTACCGTCGACCGTAGCGGAGGGATCTCTTTAGGAAAATTTAGGATGCGAATACACAGGATATGAGAAAGCAAGGTAGGGATTCAATAAGTTAGCTATAATCAATTGAGAAAAAATTACAAAGCTATTATAAAATTATCATTAATTTTACAAGCGTCTTGCCGTATTTATATTTATCAAATGAGTATCAAAAAAAACTAGAAACAGAGGACTTTATGACAGAAGAGATTAGAAATTTGAAGAAATATTTTGGCTATGATTCTTTTAGAGAGGGTCAGGAGGAGATTATAAAGGAAATCCTCTCTGGTAGGGATGTGCTCGGAGTTCTTCCTACTGGTGGGGGCAAGTCCATCTGCTACCAGCTTCCTGCCCTTATGATGGATGGGATAGCTCTTGTCATATCTCCTTTGATTTCTCTTATGAAAGACCAGGTGGACGCCCTAAGGGAAAATGGAATCGCAGCGAGTCTTATAAATTCTTCCCTAAGTCTTGAAGATTACAAGAAAAGCCTATCTGAGATAAGATCTGGTGCGGTAAAGCTCGTTTACATATCGCCGGAAAGACTTGAAAATGACTTTTTCATGGATTTTCTCAAATACCTTAGGGTCTCCTTTGTAGCAGTCGATGAAGCCCACTGCATCTCCCAATGGGGCCATGATTTTAGGCCTTCCTATAAGCTGATTCCAGCCCTTTATGATACGCTTGGCAAGGTCCAAATCACGGCCTTTACCGCCACTGCAACTAAGGAAGTAAGGGAAGATATAATAGAAAACTTAGAACTAGAGGATCCTTTCGTCAAGGTCACAGGCTTTGATAGGAAGAATCTCCTATTTCTAGTAGAAAAACCAAAGAAGAAAATTAATTATCTAAAGGACTTCATAAAAGACCACGAGGAAGACTCCGGCATAATCTATGCTTCTACCAGGAAGAAGGTCGATGCTATCCACAAGAAGCTTAAGTCTATGGGCTACGCTTGCGGTAAATACCATGCTGGAATGACAGAAAGTGAAAGAAAAAAGAGCCAGGATGCCTTTATATATGACGAGGATAAGATAATTGTTGCGACCAATGCCTTTGGTATGGGGATTGATAAGTCTAACGTAAGATATGTTATCCACTACAATATGCCCAAGGACATGGAATCCTACTATCAGGAAGCAGGTAGGGCAGGCCGTGATGGAGAAGAGGCGACCTGTATCCTCCTTTACTCGGGCCAGGATATAATCATAAACAAGCACCTCATAAATATGGGAACTAACCCAATCTATAAGAGAATCCAGCTAGAAAAGCTCCAGACTATAATTAATTACGTAAATACCACCACCTGCCTTAGACGCTATATCCTAAATTATTTCGGCCAAGATGCGGCGCATGAATGTGGAGCCTGCACCAATTGCCTATCAGAGATAAAAAAGGAAGATGCCACAGTTGATAGCCAGAAAATATTATCTTGCATCTACCGTCTAGACCAAAGGTATGGAACATCTACAGTTGTCGATTGCCTGATGGGATCAAAGAATAAAAACGCCAAGGAAAAAGAACTAAATAAGATTTCAACCTATGGCATCATGAAGGATAAATCCAAGACCTACATCAAAGATTTGATAGGAACTCTCACAGCAGACGGCTCCATCAAGGTCTCTGGCACAACTTACCCCATCCTTAAGCTTACAGAAAAGTCCAAGGAGGTCCTTTTCGGAGAGGTCAAAGTCCTTGTTAATATCAGAAAAGAAGAAGAAAGAGTCAGGAAAGACGGCTTCTATGATAAGCTAAGTTATGATGAAAAGCTCTTCAAGCACCTAAAAGAAGTAAGACTAGAGATGGCAAGAATGAGAAACATCCCACCCTTCATAATATTTTCCGACGCAAGCCTTAAAGAAATGTCCCAGAAAAAGCCAAGGACAGAAGATGAGATGCTAATGATCAAGGGAGTAGGAGACAAAAAACTCCTCCAATACGGGGATATATTCTTGGCGGAGATTAGGGAGTTTGAAAGATAGACAATATATATCGACTTGTCTTTATCAAGCTGAAAGTTTCTTCTGAGTCTTAATTTTCCTGATAATAAAGCGTATCGATAGGAACTTTTCCAATAATTAACCACCAAAAAATGGGTTCGAGTGACCGTATAGACTGTTGATTTAAATAAAGTTATATTATAAACTTAAGTTCACCCTTATCTCGACTAGTTAAATGTGCCTTAACTGGCTCATTTAACCCTAAAACTAAAAGTTATACATCAGTAGTGATGCATGGTAAAAAGTTTTAGTGTGAATGAAATGAACGCATGGAGAGATATAGTTAGATTTCTCCACTCACTTCGCTCGGTCGAAATAAGGGTGATTTTAATTTTGACTACACTTTAAACGGGCCCAGAGCCCGTATTTTTAATTATCTAATTTTAAAACATACTTTCCTTAACATCCTCTTCTCGTCTCTTGCCAAGGCCCATCATGCCTAGGATATAGCCTATCACAAAGCATACTAGGGATGGGACGAACCAAGTGAAGCCGAACTCTGCTAGAGGAAGTGATTTTATCGTATCAAGTAGGGAAATTAGTCCAAATTTCTCTCCGAAAGTTTCTATAAGAGCAGTGATTAGGACCCCACAGACCATCAATATATAGGCCATATTGTAAGGAATTTTCTTTTCAAAACTCATGTAGAAGACTAGGGCGATTATTATAGGATAACCTACAGTTAGGACTGGTACAGCTAGATTTATTATAGCATCTACGCCTAGGCTTGAAAGCAAATAACTAATCACAGTAACGACAACTACCGTCACACTATACTTAATCCTACCTCCACTAAGCTCTTCGATGAAGTTTCCAGCAGATGAAGTAAGACCAATCGCTGTAGTAAGACAGGCGAGCGTTACCGCTATACTAAGGGCAAGCTTGCCGAAATTACCTAAAAGCATATAGACAACATTTACTAAAATATCTACACGAGAATCATCTGGGCTAAAGACCTTACTTGCACTAGCCCCAAGATAGGTTAGACCACCATAAACTATGGCTAGAAATATGGAAGCTACAAGGCCTACCCAGATGATAAAGGACCTTCTCTCTTTCCTAGAGACTTTTCCGTAGCCCTTCCTGAGTATATCTGTCACCACAATACCGGTAAATAGAGGAGATGCGAAAGCATCAAGAGTCTGATAACCCTCATAGAAACCATTTACGAAAAATCCACCATCCTTAGTATTTTCTATAGGAGTCCCAATAGGGCTTACTATAGCCTTTACTATCAAAACCAAAAGGAAGAAAAGCAAGGCAGGTGTAATATATTTTCCGATAATATTCACTACATTACTTTCCTTAAAAGAAAGCAAGAGCGTAATAGCAAAAAATATAAAAGTAAGGGCCCAAATCGGAAGATTAGGGAAAAATGGGGCAAAGCCCACCTCATATGTAGTTGCAGCAGTTCTAGGAATCGCAAAGGCAGGTCCTATACATATGATAGCAGCAAGGGTTAGAAGCTTGGAGAAGGTAGAACCAACGCGCTTTCCAATATCGACAGCTTTACCGCCAGAAAAGGCAGTTATAAATACAGTTAAAATAGGTATAACAGGGTCGGCAAGTAGGAAACCTAACATAGTCCTAAACCAACCACTGCCAGCACTTACGCCCAGGTATGGAGGAAAAATTAAATTCCCCGCCCCAAAAAATATGGCAAAAAGCGCAAGTCCACTGACCAAAATATCTTTTTTTCTTTTATCCAAAAGTCTCTCCTTTATAATTAAACAAAATTTTTAATAATTAATTAGTATTATACTCACTGTAATTTTTTTATCAAAGGAAGTTTTCTATGATATTAATTAGTACGAAGTCTACTATACTCTAAATAATTTGTAAAATCAGATATAATTTTGTTAACAGTAGGATATTCCATAAGCGTTATAATTATAAGCAAATGATTTTTCAAACTAGTACTTGCATTTTAGAGTTAGTTAACAAAAAACCGACGCAAATTTTGCGTCGGAAATACGTCGGTTTATATTTTCTTTTTTAGTATTCTCATAGCCCATAGGATGGATATGATTGAAACTCCTACGTCGCCAAAGATTGCCATCCACATGTTGGCGTGGCCGAATAGGCCTAGGATTAGGATTGCGATTTTCACAAGCATTATAAATGTTACATTTTGTTTTACTGTTGTGTTGGTAAGTCCTGCAATATTGACTAGCTTTCCTATTTGGGAGAATTCTCCGTTTGTTATAAGTATGTCGGAGGATTCGATAGCAAGGTCAGATGCGGTCTCTCCCATAGAGATACCAACATCGGCGTTTTTGAGAACTGGGGCATCATTTATACCATCGCCTACGAATACTGTCTTTTCTCCCTTTTCCTGGTAGGTCTTCATTATTTTAAGCTTCTCATCTGGCATGACTTGTGCGTAGTAGCTGTCAAGCTTAAGCTTATCTGCTGTATCCTTGACTGCAGCGAGATTATCGCCTGATACTATAGCTATTTCTTTAAATTTATCCTTAAGTTTCGCAATTGTCTCTTGGGATTTTTCCTTGATGTCATCTTCTATATAGACACTTGCGGCAAGCCTCTCGTCTACTGACAGATAAATGGCTCTTTCTTTTTTGTCATCTATCTTGAGGTATTTTGGAGAGCCAACTTTGATAATTTTTCCACCTTTGCTCTTTGCCTTTACCCCAAGGCCCTTTTCGTTTTTGATCTCTTCAAAGAGGTCTTTCTCTTCTCTGTCAAGCTCTTTACTTATAGCCCTGCCAATAGGGTGGGTGGTCATGTTTTCTATGTTGAAGAGATAGTCTAAGATTTCTTCACGGTCAAAGCCTTCTTCGATTTTTATATCCTTGATCTTGAAATCTCCTGTAGTTAGGGTTCCAGTCTTGTCTGTAAGAAGGACTTCTGCCTTATCAAGGATTTCAAAATATTGACTACCCTTAATTAGGATTCCGTTTTTGCTCGCAAGCCCCAGCCCTGACATAAAGGATAGGGGAACGGATAAAACTAGGGCACATGGGCAGGAAAGTACTAGGAAGGTCGCCGCACGAAGGAGGTAATCAGACCATGCTCCTCCCATAAATACGGGTGGTATGATGGCAAGAGCCAGGGCAAGTCCTACGACTATTGGTGTGTAGATTCTTGCAAATCGAGAGATAAACTTCTCGCTGTCAGACTTACTTGCTGCGGAATCTTCGATTAGCTCCATGATTCTAGCTGCAACAGAGTCATCGAATTCTGTCGTAGCTTCGATTTTGATTATTCCATCTGTAACGAGGGATGAGGAAATTACTTCATCTCCTAAGTCTACTGAAACTGGCATAGACTCTCCAGTAACAGAAGATGTATCAAGACTTGCGGTACCTTCAATTACCTTGCCGTCTACTCCGATTTTTTCTCCATCTCGGACTAGGATTATATCTCCTACTTCTATATCATCTAGATCGACTTCTTCCGTGCTGCCATCTTCATTTATCCTATTTGCCACATCTGGTACAAGGTCTAGGAGGTCTTTGATATTATCTCTTGACCTTTGGGTGGCAATGTCTTCGAAAAGTTCTCCGAAGGAATAGAAAAGCATAACAGCTACTGCCTCTACGTATTCGCCTATGATAAAGGCTGTGATTGTAGCAAGGGCCATGAGGAAGTTCTCATCTAGGGCAGATCCTCGTCTTATTCCCTTAAAGGCCTTAAGGAGTACTTCCTTGGCTGATAGAATGTAAAGAATCAGGAAGGCCCATTTTCTGAAAGAGCCCAGGTAGAAAAACATACTCATAAGCTGTAGGAAGGCTCCCAAAAGAGCAAGGATTATGAGCTCGTTTAATCTATCTCTGTGTTCTTTTGTAATATTCTTAAACATGACTATTTAGCTATAAATTGGCAACCTGGCTCGATTCTTCCAGCAATCTCGTTTGCCTTTTCTAAAATCTCGTCCACATTGGCTTCATCTTCTAGTTCGATTTTGGCCTTTTCTGTAAGGAAGGATACATTAGCATCTATTACTCCATCTAGCTTTTTGATTTCTCCTTCGATTTTGTTGCCGCAGTTTGCACATTGTAGTCCTTGGATTTTAAATTTCTTTTTCATAATTACTCCTCTATATGTTCTAATCCTGTTTGTATAATTGTCTTAACGTGGTCATCTGAGAGATAATAAAGCATTGACTTGCCATCCCTCTTGCTCTTTACTAGATTAACTTCCTTTAGATATTTGAGCTGGTGGGATATAGCAGATTGGCTCATATCTAAAGCTTGCGCTATATCGCCTACACTCATCTTACCAGCAAATAACCTATACATTATCCTCATCCTAGTCGAGTCGGCAAAGACCTTGAAGAGATCTGCCAAGTCGATTAAGGTAGTATCATCAATATTTTTTAACGAATCATTCATGTGGCTCCTTTCATATGAGTATATGTTCATATGAATATTATAACATATATGATAGCGATGTCAATAGGATTTTTATAAAATCCGACTCTTTCTATAGGGATTGAATTTTAGGAGAAATTTAGTATATTTATATAACGAGAATAGAATTATTTTTAAGATATTTAAGAAAGAATTAAATTAATATAAATGGGAGAAATATAGAAATTATGCTAATAATCCTCTAGAGGAGCTTTGTTGTTAGAGCAAATGTGAGATATAGGATTACCCTAATTTCTACTAAGGTTAAAGTCTGAAGCATCAGGCCCTTACTTCGCCTTACGATAAAGCCGAAACCACCAGGCCCTTGCTTCGACCGAAGTGGAGAAGCCTCGGGATAAGGGTTGTGATTAGATAGACCATTACTCTTACTTCGATCTTGTGGAGAAGTCTCAAGGATATTTACTAGCTCTCTTTTGAACTCTTCGAGTTCTTGGAACTTATTTTTCAAATAAGTTCCACTTATTCGATTTTTTATAAAAATCGAAGCCCGACTGTCCGGCACTCTGCCATTTTATTAATTTTTGTTATATATAGTTATATATAAAGGAAGATATATGAAGTTTAATTTAAAATCGGATTATAAACCTAGAGGCGATCAGCCTTATGCTATAGATAAATTATCAAAGGGAATCGAGGCGGGAGACCATCATCAGATTCTCCGTGGTGTAACTGGTTCTGGTAAGACCTTTACCATGGCTAATATTATCCAAAATGTCCAGAGGCCTACCCTAGTTCTTGCCCACAACAAGACTTTGGCCTATCAGCTTTTTACGGAGTTTAAGGAGTTTTTTCCGGACAATGCTGTCGAGTATTTTGTATCCTACTACGATTATTACCAACCAGAAGCCTACGTGGCAGCTACAGATACATATATAGCCAAGGACTCCTCTATCAATGACGAGATAGACAAGATGAGGCACTCTGCGACCATGGCTCTTTTTGAGAGGCGTGATGTTATAATTGTTGCTAGTGTATCTTGTATTTATGGCTTGGGAGATCCTATCGAGTATCAGAAGCTTGTAGTTTCTCTAAGGCCAGGCCAGGAGATTAGCCCGGAAGACGTTATGAGAAAGCTGATAGATGTCCAATATGTGAGAAATGATGTGGAGTTTACCAGAGGGACTTTCAGACGTAGGGGGGATATCCTAGATGTTTTCCCTGCAGGTTTTGACCAAAAGGCTATTAGATTTGAGTTTTTCGGAGATGAAATCGACGAGATATCAGAGTTTGATTCCTTGACAGGCAAGGTGACTGCAAGGATCAGCCACGCCTATATTTATCCTGCCAGTCACTATGCGACATCAAGTGAGAAGACAGAAAAGGCAATCATTACTATAGAAGAAGAACTTGAAGAAAGATTGGCCGAGCTTAATTCAGAAAATAAGCTCCTTGAAGCCCAAAGGCTCGAGCAAAGGACCAAATACGATATAGAGATGCTCAGGGAGATTGGTTTTTGTTCTGGAATTGAGAATTATTCGAGACACTTAAGCCAGAGACCAGCAGGGTCTAGGCCTTATACCCTGATCGACTATTTTCCAGAAGACTTCGTCCTAATGGTCGATGAGTCCCACGTTTCTATCCCTCAGGTTGGAGGAATGTATGAGGGAGATAGGTCCCGTAAGCAAAACTTGGTTGACTACGGCTTTAGGCTTCCTTCTGCCCTAGATAACAGACCGCTTAAGTTCGATGAGTTTGAGAAATTAATCAATCAAGCAGTCTATGTTTCAGCAACCCCTGGACCTTACGAGAAGGAGAAGACCCATGGCAAGATGGTCGATCAAATCATAAGACCAACTGGACTTTTGGATCCTTTGATAGAGGTAAGACCAACAGCAAATCAGATAGACGATCTTATAGAAGAAGTCCATGCGACTATTGCTAAGAAGGAAAGGGTCCTTGTTACTACTCTTACCAAAAAGATGGCAGAAGACCTTACGACCTTCCTTACAGAAAATGGAATAAAGGTCAGATACCTTCACTCAGATATTAAAACAATCGAAAGAAGTGAGATTATTAGAGAGCTCCGCCTAGGAGAGTTTGACGTGCTTGTAGGAATCAACCTTCTACGTGAAGGGCTTGATATACCAGAAGTTTCTCTAATAACAATCCTCGATGCAGATAAGGAAGGCTTCCTCCGTTCTGAGACTTCTCTTATCCAGACCATAGGAAGGGCAGCGAGAAACTCTGAAGGTAGGGTAATCATGTATGCAGATACCATAACTGGATCTATGCGAAAAGCTATCGATGAGACAGAACGTCGTAGGTCAATCCAAGAAGAGTTTAATGAAAAGCACGGCATAGTGCCAACTACAATCAAGAAAAACATAGCTGAAATCATCCAAATCACCAAGAAGAAGGAAGAAGAGGAAATTGAAGAATTCAGCAAAGACGATATAGAGACAATACTAATCAATCTGGAGGCTGAGATGTATAAGGCAGCAGAGGAGCTTGACTTCGAGCGTGCCGCAGCCCTCCGTGACCAGATTAAGTCTATGAAAGATAATTTTACAGGAGTGATTAATTGACAGAAATTAAGATAAAGGGAGCAAGAACCAACAATCTCAAAAACGTAGATATCAATCTTCCAAGAGATAAGATGATTGTATTTACAGGCCTTTCGGGCTCTGGCAAGTCTACTCTTGCCTTCGATACGATCTATGCGGAAGGACAAAGACGTTATGTCGAAAGCTTATCTTCCTACGCTAGGCAGTTTTTGGGAAATGTAGATAAGCCGGATGTGGACTCCATTGAGGGACTATCTCCATCTATATCAATCGACCAGAAGACAACTAATAGGAACCCAAGATCTACAGTAGCAACGGTTACCGAAATATACGATTATTATAGGCTCCTTTACGCAAGAGTAGGAGATGCCTATTGTCCAGTCTGCGGTAGACCGATAGAAGCCCAAAGTATAGACCAGATGGTCGATAGGGTAAAGGAACTTCCTGAAAGAACGAGAATTCAAATTCTTGCCCCAGTAATCAGAAGAAAAAAGGGAGCTCACAAAAGAGCCCTAGAAAATATCCAGAAGGATGGATATGTAAGGGTCGTAATCGATGGAGAAAAGTACGACTTGGCAGAAGATATCGAACTATCCAAGACCAAAAAGCACGATATCTCTGTAGTTGTAGATAGGATTGTGATTAAGGATGGAATAGATGCGAGACTTGCAGACTCCATAGAGACAGCCCTAGGCCTTGCAGAGGGTTTGGTTATTATAGATGTGATAGGAGAAGATGAGATACTCCTATCTTCTAAGCTTGCCTGCCCAGAAGGGCACGTATCCCTCCCAGAGATTACACCAAACATGTTCTCATTTAACGCCCCAATAGGGATGTGTCCTGACTGTAATGGACTTGGCTTTCACCTTCAAGTCGATAGGGACCTAGTTATACCAGATTACGACCTATCTATAAACGAGGGAGCCATTGACCCTTATGCAACTTCCACCAAGGAGAGCTATTATTACGAGATAATAAGGGCTATAGCAGATCATTACAAGTTCTCCCATGATGATCCTATAAAAAAGGCTCCTAAGAAAATGATCGAAGATATACTCCATGGTACAGATTATGACCTAAGCTTTGTCTTCGATAGTCATTTTTCTGGTAGGAAAAGATATACTGGACCCTTTGAAGGAGCAATAAAAAATATCTACGACCGCTATCAAAGGACAGGATCTGACGCTCAAAAGAAAAAGTTTAGAGAATATATGTCGGAAGAAGAGTGTGACACCTGCCACGGAGATAGATTAAAGCCAGAAGTCCTTGCTATCAAGATTGGAGATATTAATATATCAGAACTAACCAGACTTTCAGTAGAAAAGTCCGTAGACTTTTTCGCTAAACTAGAACTTTCTCCTATGAAGGCGAAGATTGCAGACCTTATAGTAAAAGAAATTAGGGCAAGACTCTCTTTCCTAAATGACGTGGGACTTACCTATTTGACCTTAAATAGGGCGGCAGCGACCTTATCTGGTGGGGAAAGCCAGAGAATTAGACTTGCGACTCAAATAGGATCTGGTCTTGTAGGAGTTTGCTATGTACTTGATGAGCCTTCTATAGGCCTTCACCAAAGAGATAACGACAAGCTAATAGCAGCCCTTAGAAATCTGACAGATATAGGAAATACCCTAATCATAGTAGAACATGACGAAGATACTATGAAGGAAGCAGACTATATAGTCGATATTGGACCAAAGGCAGGAGTTCATGGTGGAGAGATTGTCGCCAAGGGAAGTCTTGACGATATAATGAATTCCAAAAAGTCAATCACAGGAGACTATCTAGCTGGAAGGAAAAAAATCCCAGTTCCTAAGGAAAGACGAACAAGCGATGAATATATAGAGATAAAGGGGGCTGCGGCAAACAACCTCAAAAACATCGACGTCAAAATCCCCCTAGGAGTCCTTACAACTGTAACAGGAGTATCGGGATCAGGGAAGTCTTCCCTAGTAAACGAAATCCTCTACAAGCAAGCCACCAAGAAGATTAACAAGACAAAGATAAGGGCTGGTAAGCACAAGGAAATCCTAGGTTTTGATAAGATTGACAAAGTAATAGCCATAGACCAATCTCCAATTGGAAGAACGCCAAGGTCAAACCCAGCAACCTATACTAAGGTCTTCGATGCCATAAGGGATGTCTTCGCCATGACCAACGAAGCCAAGATGAAAGGCTATGATAAGGGAAGATTTTCCTTTAACGTAAAGGGAGGAAGGTGCGAGGCCTGTAAGGGAGATGGAACTATCAAGGTGGACATGATGTTCTTACCAGATGTCTACGTTCCATGTGAAGTCTGCCACGGCAAAAGATACAACAGGGAAACCCTTGAAGTCAAATACAAGGGCAAAGATATATCAGACGTCCTAGATATGACTGTAGAAGAGGGAATAGAATTTTTCCAAAACCATCCTAGCATAGTAAGGAAACTCCAAACCCTCTACGATGTAGGCCTAGGCTATATTAAAATAGGCCAACCATCCACAGAACTATCTGGAGGAGAGGCTCAAAGAGTGAAACTAGCAACAGAACTTGCAAAAGTCTCCACAGGAAAAACCCTCTACATCCTAGACGAACCAACAACAGGCCTTCACATGGCAGACGTCCACAAACTAATAGAAGTCCTAAATAGATTAGTAGACCAGGATAACACTGTAGTAGTAATAGAGCACAACCTAGACGTAATAAAAGTCTCAGACAACCTAATAGACCTAGGCCCAGAAGGAGGAGACGGGGGAGGAACTCTAGTAGCAAGTGGCACTCCAGAAGAAATAGCGAAAAATAAAAAGTCCTATACTGGGCAGTATCTTAAAAAGATTTTGTAGGAGATATTTTCGTGGGGGAGATATTTTCTTTGAAATATCTAAGATTAAAAATAGTTTGATATAGGATAAAATTATGTATTATAATATACTTTCAAGCAAGGTTGGACCCTTCGAACCTTTTGGGGAACGCTAAGGGACATTGTTCGGGATTTCAAAAAAATAGAATAAAAGTCTTAGAACAGAATGTATTTATATATTAAAATTTTTCCTAAAGTAGGGTTGATCCCTTCGAACCTCAGGGAGACAGCTAAGGGGGCGGCAGCGCTCTAAATGCCGCTTGGGCAAATGCCCCCTCCACCTTTCTCCCTGAACCCTCTTTTCATTCACCCCCTCTGCTCCTTAGCGGAGTGCGAAACTAGATGATTGGCTTACGCCAATCTTTTTTTGTAGGCTGACCCCTTCGTTTTAGTTTGTTTAGCAGCTAGGGATTCCTAATCATCATTCGCTAAAAATTTATAACTCGCTTCGCTCAAACAGATAAATTTTCTTAACGCTCACTCTGATTATACATGATACCCGATAAGATTATTTGAAAGATATACTAAAGCATATATTGTATCTTTATCTAAATAAATAAGGAAAATTCTTCCTAGCTTCGCTAGATCATAATCTCTTAAATATGTACTATATAAAATAAAAACATGATACGCTTTGCGAAAGCAAAGCTTACCCATTCCCTACCCCTGTGGACGAGTAGAAATGTCTAATCAAGTCTCTCGTTAAGAAAATCGATTTGTTTGAGCGTTAGCGAGTTATCGATTTTTAGAGAGACGGAGATTAGACATTGTTAAACCCAAGAACAAGTAAAACAAGGGGATCCCCCTACCAACAAAGATTTGCATAGCAAATCTACCTTTTCCGCACTCCGCCTTAGGAGCAGAGGGGGTGAGGGGAAAAGGGGTCCTAGGGGAAAGACTGGAGGGGGCCTCTGCCGCCCCCTTAGGCTGTCC
>QWCQ01000793.1_pt1 | contig 16399 bp, 21 predicted proteins | sample 1972701 | NCBI WGS metagenome assembly QWCQ01 (sample SAMN09866704, study PRJNA288562) | Human gut metagenome isolate pre4_stool, whole genome shotgun sequencing...
AAATCCACATCTAAAGGATAATACTCTATCCCTCTACTTAAAGGTCTTGCCATGTTAAAAACTCCTTTCAAGTTGCTAGCCCCGACATAAGTCAGCAGCTAGCACCCAAATTTTGTTTGTTTTTATTAGGATTAACCTTCAAAAGGAGTACCCTTTAAAAAATCTTCCTCTTCTTCAACTTCTTCAACAACTTCTGCATCTTCAATGCTCTCATCTTCTTCAGTCTTAGATAGACTTAAAAGTTTTGTAATATCTTCACAGATACCATCAAAATCAGATTTCTTTATATTTGCAGTACTTCCATACATATATTTGCTTAAAACTGCTTTTACGATATCCTCGTTATTCTCAGCTAGCTCAAATATTTTCTTTCTTTCATCGTTCCCAATAAATTCATCTTTATTTTCTAAAACAATAGTGTCTTCAATAGATGGATCACTTCCCATTTCTTCAGCTGCATAAAGTTGAGATAAATCATCAGGGAATGCTTCCCTTAAAGCTTGAACTAGGGCAACCTTCCTTATCATAATTGCAGGCATATTCTTCCAAGTTGCAGTTCCTTTATTAAACTCAGTTAGTGCCACTGTGTGGTCAAAGGGTACATCCCAATCTTTGATATAAATTGATGCCCAACCACCAACTAAGTTTTCTTGTCCTTTAAGGTAGAAAGTTCCTTCTCTCTTTTCAATTCCTCTTTCATTTTGGACTATAATCCCTGCCTTAAATCCTCTAAAGCTTTCATTGGCCCTTGCTCTTTTAAGAAAGACATCCTTACCAGTTATGATGTTTGCATCATTTCCGAATTTGATGAGGTAGGCTTCCTTTAAAAATGGATTTAACTTTTGAGCCTTGCAAAGTTCCATAAAAAGTTTAAATTCTTTATCTGTAACTTTTTCAGCATCTCCTGTAACCAAGAAATTCTTAACATCACTTTGAGTAAGTGTTATCTCTTGACCGTTAGTTTCGTATTTTACCATTAATTCCTTTGACATAAATTTCCCCCTCAGTATTTAACATTAAAATTCCTAAACTCTGTAATTGTAATACCTTCGACAACTTCTCCATTGCCATCAACTACAATATTATCTGCAACTAAATTCAAGTCTTTCTTTAACTTAGTCTTATCAATAGATTTCTTAACCTTGATAAACTCGTCTAAGTGCTTATCTTCCAAGTCTTTTAAAAGGACTTCCTCGTCATAATTCCACTTCTTTTGAACTTTGCCATAAGATGCAGAACCCTTTGCAGTCTTTAACTTAAAGTCCTTATCTTCCTCTAGTCTTTTATCTGTGTAAATCTGCAAAAGTCCTTCAAAGTATGCAATATCATCTGCAGCTTTCTTTTCTTCAGCTTCAATATATTCCTTGTACTTCTTAATCTCTTCTTCAGCATAGGCCTTTCTTTCTTCAAGGTTTGCCTTGATACCCTTAAGCCTTTCAAAGCACCAGTCAGCACCAGTCAGCACCAGAAAGAGAAGTTATTTCAAAGACTTCCCTTTTCTCTTCAACTTCTTCTACATCTTCTACTTCATCAATTTCATCAATCAATTTTAAATTTTCCATAAGATCTCCTTTATGCCACTGCAAATTCTTTATTATCTTCAGTAATTCTGCTAACCTTGATATTGCTTACTTCTTGTGTACCTGTAATATTAAAGCTATTCAAAATTCTATCCACTGCAAAGCAGTAGCCATTTTGTGTAAGCTCCTCTATTGTGTGATTTTCTAATAACATCTTCAAAGTTTCTTGATCCTTAAAATCAAGTTCAAATTCTATTTTAAATTTCATAATTTCCCTCCATTGTGATATAATAAAGGCAAATAAAATATATTTATTATTTGCTTAGTCCTGTTGTTTAGTCGCTGCAGGACTTTTTTCATTTGCCTCTTCCTTTTTCTTAAAATTAACTGCCATTTCACATAATTCTTCCCAACTAAAAATTACTTTAGTTCCATCTGTAAAATTTATTATTGGAGCTTGGTTCATTCCAACACAAATTTTATCTACTCCATCTGGACCTTCTTCAACTTCCCCTACTAACACTTGCACAGTTAGTTTGTTTTTACTTAATAGCTTCATTTTTCCACCTCAGCAATTCCTCTGTACATGTTTTTTTATCGCATAACCTCAATCTCAATATCTTTTTTCTTCAGGAATTTTTGCAACTTTTGATTTACACTGGCAACAGTAGTAATAAATACTTTTGAGTTTATATTCCGCACCTTCATAAGCATCCGAATTATAATCAGTAAGTTCTCCATCGCCATCTACACATAATTCAGTAACTCCAAAAAATTTTTCTCTGATATAAAAATCATCTTCGTTTCCACATTTTTTACATTTTAGTCTCATTTTTTAACCCCTTATAACGCTCATATCAGATTCTATTAGCGTATCTTTAAAATCCTTAACTCCTTTTAAATATCCGTCTAAATAGTCTCCTGATATTTTCCCTAGTTCATATTCTTTTATTAGAATTTCAATTTCAAAGTCCATGCAATGATAATTCAATATAATAAAGCCTTTTACTATATCTTTAAGGGTTAGTTTCTCGGTTTTCATTCTTCCACCTCTATAATTTCAAAATCTTTTAAGTCTGTATTATATTTTTCTTTTATTTCATCTATTTCTTTTTGCGTAAACTGTGTTTGTTTATGGATTTGTGATTTACTATTTAAAAATAACTCTGGAAATCCATAGTCTCGGTTTAAATAATTAAAAAAATCTACTTCTAAAAACCTATGTCTTAAATGGTATTTCTTTTCGTTCTCTCTTTCTGATGTTTTCATTTTGATACTTCGTGCCATTCTTCCCCCTAAAATAAACCAGCTAAAAAGCTAAAAACCTTGTCAATAACTGTCACTCCTGCATACATAGAGAAAAACAATAGCTTTATAAAGAAATTAGCCAACCAATAACCTAAAATAGTGAGTAATCCAATCCCTAAAATTCTCCTTGCAAGAACTGGTATCTTGTACCAACTAGAACTTAAAGCTTTCATTTCAACCTCCCAAATAACTTTCAACATTTCCTACATAATCTTCCAACTTTTTCCTAAAAATAATGTAAGAGTACTGCTTCTCATTGAGGATTGCAGCTCCAAAGGGCAATACCCCTTGCTGCAACCCAAGCCTTATAGTTTGCTCGGGCTTCCCAAGAATTTTAGCAGCCTCTTTTATCGTTAAAGTAAGGTCATTTAACATAAGAAAACTCCTTTCTTTCTTTTCTCTTAAGTACATTCTGTACATTTAGAGTGTAAAAAAATATCATCTATTCCATATCCAAGAGCAGAAGCTATTTTTTGTGCTACTTGTAATGACGGATTCCTTTCTCCGTTTTCAATGAAACCAATATATTTAGGTGTAACACCTACTAAATTAGCCAATTCTAACTGAGTTAAGTTTTTTTCAAGTCTTTTTTCTTTGACTTTATTCAAAATATCACCTCAAATCATTCTATGTACATAGTGTACAGTACAAAATGAAGAATGTCAATAGCTTTTTTAAAAAATTTATTGTATAATGTACTCACAGTACAGAAACAAGAAAGAGAGTAAATTATGGAAGGTAAAATTCTTAAACAATTAAGAGAATTACATAATATGACACAAAAAGAACTAGCAGATAAAGTGCAAGTAACTCCAAAGGCTATCTCTTTTTATGAACTAAACCAAAGAGAGCCTTCAAATGAGTTATTAAAATCTTTTTCTAAAATATTCAATGTGTCCACAGATTATTTGTTGGGTAATTCATATACTCCAAGTGACGAAGACTCAAAATCTAAAGCTAAGGAATTAGAAGAAGAATTTCCAGAGGGGATTTCTGTGCTTTATAGAGCTAACCAAAACCTCACACCCGAGCAAAAAGAAGTTATGCTAAGGATGATAAAAGCAACTTTCTTCGAAGATGATGAAAAATAAATTTTAATAAGCTTAGAAATATATAAGGGAGAAGATCCCTATATATTTTTTATCTAAAAAAGAACTAAGGTTTATAATATGGACTTACTAAATTACAATTTACGATGTGCCGTTAGCATGGCACACTGCGTACACAAAAAAATTAAATATGAAGAAAAGCTCCTGCCAATTAAGGTGGAGGATATTATCAAATATAGACCAGATATTAAGATAGAAAAGGAAGATCTCTTAGGCTTAGATGGATATAGTATCTATAACTCTATAACACAAAGGTATCTTATAGCACTAGATGATGTTAACTACGACTTATCCCGTCAAAGATTTACTCTTGCCCATGAGCTTGGTCATATCTTTTTGCAGCATCACACAAAATATAAATATTTAAGTGATTATATAAAAGAAAAATCTGCAGATGCCTTTGCAGGAGAACTCTTAATGCCTAGGGAAATTATGTATAAGACAGCAAAGTTTCCACCAAATTATGTCCTGGACTTATATGGAGTTAGCTACAGTGCCTACGAGCAAAGAAAGAGATTTTTAGATGAGATGGAAGATTTCAACCGAAAAATTGATGGAAAAAAAGTAATATCCATAAATGATATTATTCAGTACTCAAAGCACTCGATGCTTTTAGATAAATGTAAATTTCAAGAAGTTTAATTTTTAATTGAAAGGAGAAAATTATGGCAATATTTAACAAAAGTCCAGAAGAAAAAGAAGAAAAACAACAAAAGGAAGTTAAAAAATTTATGGAAAAATACCAACTTGAGGATCTTGATGAAAAAGATTTAGTGGTATTAAAAAAGATAGCCAACGACCTAGCAGGCAGTGACTTAATGAAAGCAGGAGTTAAGTTAACCTTCGGCACGAAGCCTGAAGATAACTTAAAGATTTCTTATCTAAACACTTTGGTACAACAAAACTGGATGATAATTAGACAATTATCTAGACTAAACAAAAACCTTGAAGAAAGAAATGAATAATACTTTTAAGGAGATGAAACTATGAAATTAAGAAAAATAATCATTCTATTAGTGCTTGTATTATCTTTACTAACTGCTTGTGGTTCTGGCGATTCTGTGAAAAAAGAAGGAATCTATAGAAACGCTCTAGTAGTAGATGTTAAAAATGGAAGTGGAACTGAAGTAATAGGCAAAATGTCAGTATCTCAAGTACCTAAAGATGAAATAACTGAAGAAGCCTTGCTTGACTGGTGTGTAAACCATATAAGGGCTAATGACCTCAGCTACTCAATTATTAGATATGACGGAGATGTAGACCATGGAGTTTATGGAACCTCTAATCAAATAATAACTAATATAAATATCCAAAAAGAAGCAGATGGCACTTACTCTTATGTAGGAGATACAGAAGATACAAAGGCATACACTGTAAAAGATGACAATACACTTATAGAAAACTAATAAAAAAATCCCCTATTCTACCGCCATAGAATAAGGGACTCAGGCTATGAGATTACCACTATAACCTAAGATAATTATATCACATAGCCTAGTTTATAACTAGGAGGAAGATTATGAGATTACCAAACGGATACGGAAGTATCTACAAGATGAAAGGAAAACGAAGAAGACCTTGGAGAGTGCTGGCCCCTGCAGATAAATATGGTAGAAGATTGCCCCTTGGATATACAGAAACAAAGCCACAGGCACTTCAACTTTTGTCAGAATATCATCAAGAACGACCAGAAGAGACTATCTACACTTTGTCAGATATATTTGAAAGTTTTATGATTACCAAAAGACATAGGGCACAAAAAACACAAGATATGTATCTTACAACTTGGAATTACTTCGAAGACCTTGAAGACGAGCCGATAAATGAAATTAAATCGGCACATATACAAGATATAGTTGATAACCTTTTAGACGAAGGCAAAAGCTATTCTTCAGTGCACAAAGTAAAAGTGTTAGCATCTCAACTTTATAAAATAGCAATGCAAGATGACATCATAAACAAAAACTACGCAGCCTTTGTTGTCTTGCCAGATGAACCTAAACCTAATAATGCAACTTTCACAGAAGTAGAAATTGACAAGATTTATAAGTTAGCAAAGACTAACTACTGGGCAAGAGTCATGATAGTGATGATTTATACTTGCATGAGACCAAGCGAATTGCTAAATACCACAAAGTTCAATGTGCATCTAAAAGATGATTACATCATAGCAGGCGGAAAGACAGAAGCAGGTACTGACAGATACATTCCAATCTACTACAAAATTAAACCTTTTATTAAACAATTTATGGCAGACACAAGCTCAGAATACCTTATATCAAAAGATGGTGAGAGAGTCAGATACAGGTATTACTTGGATAAACATAATGAGGTCATTGAGGAACTAGGAATCCAGAAACTAAGCCCACATAAGTGTAGGAAGACTGGAGCAACAGAATTCAAAAAAATGGGAATGGATATATCCACCCTACAAAGAATACTAGGACATGAAGACTCCAAGACAACAGAAAAATATTATATTGGAGATCTAAATAAAATGCTGCAAGAAGAAATGCAGGCACTTGCAAAATAATTTGAATTTGTGTGCAGTGTGCGTACAATTTGTGTGCAGCCCACCAAAATTCAGGCAAATTCAGGCGAATTTTATGTATTTAAGAAAGTAAAGAAAAAAGCCTGCGAACATTGAATTCACAGGCTTTTAAATGGTGCACCTTTACGGACTCGAACCGTAGGCCCACTGATTAAGAGTCAGTTGCTCTACCAACTGAGCTAAAGGTGCAAAATTTACAAACGCATTATTAAATTTTTACATTTTTTACAATGCCGATGCAACAGAAATAATTATAATTAAAAAAAACACTCTTGTCAAGTGCTTTTTTTTAATTTCTAAACATTTTATAATCTGCCTGTTCCTCAAACATTTGATAAATATTTTCGATGGTCTTTTCGCTGGCTTTTCTCGCTTCTGCAGGTTTCTTTTCCTCTATAAGTTCATAAACCCTTTGCAAATTATTGTAATGTTTTTTGTAATTTTCTTTGTCTCTAAAAATAAAATTACCAAATCTGTAAAGTCTCTTGTTGATCATTTTCATGACTTCAACTAAAATTTCATTGTTGAGGCAGGAAACAAGTGCCATATTCCACTCGATAATTAAATTTTGAGCCAATTCCTCATCCTTATTTTCAATTGCAAGCCTAAGCTCTTCGTTTACATCTTGAAAATATTTAGTGTTCTCTCCAAGGCCCTTTTGTGCCAAGAGTTCAACAGCAAGAGGCTCCAGGGATTTCCTCACTATATAAAGATTCTTTGCCTCTTTGACGGAAATTTTGGAAACGATGAAGGACTTTCTTGGAAAGCTAGTAACAAGCCCATCCTCTTCAAGTTTTTTTAAGGCTTCTCTCACTGGTGTCCTACTAACGCCAAGATCAGAAGCGATTTCCATTTCAATTAACTTATCTCCCGGAAGTAATTTGTTTTTTAAAATCTTTTCTTTTAAATCTCTGTATACCAAATTGCTAAGAGACTTTTTATTGCTTCGAAGATCCAAAGCTCCACTCTCCTATTTATTAAAATGTTTTCCCTTGTGATGAAATTACTTTTTCTTATTATACCACATAAAAAGTAGTTTAAAATAAATTTCTTTTAATTATTTACAAAAAGTTTACTTAATATTTATTATGGGTATGTAATTAAAGTACACAAATTTATAACTTATCAATTTAGGAGGAAAAAAATGAATAAGAAAATTTTAATTACAACACTTGGTCTCGGACTTGCACTGACACTTTCTGCTTGTGGACAAAAAACTGAAAAAGCAGAGCCGGCAAATTCTGAAGTGAAAGTTGAAGAAAATGTTAATAAAAATGCAAACAAAAACATGGCTGATGCACAAACAAAGGAAGAAACTGCAGTAAATAAGGGGGCAGTTGCAAACTTAGATAGAGGTATTGCCTTTGACGGATTTAAAAAACTTCACCCTGATGCAAAAGTTGAATCTTTCCAACTTGAAGTTGAAAATGGAAATGCCTACTACAAGGTTGATGGCTATGATGCCAAAAACGAATACGAAGTCACTGTTAATGCAATGACAGGTGACATTGTTAAAGACGAGTTTGAAGCAGAAGACACTTCAGCTAAGACAGCAGACATTCAATTAGAAATGATTGAAGCAGTTGATAAATTTATGGACCAAGCCTTAAAGGACGCTGGTCAAGGCTTTGAAGCTGGCGAATACGAAGTTGAATTCGACAATGGTAAGTATGTAGTTAGCGTTGAAGTTGTCAATGGAAATAAAGACATAACTTACGAATACGAATTCGAAACAGGTAAACTTATAGAAAAAGATATGTAATTGAGTATTTGATCTTAAGAGAGGCTAAAACCTCTCTTTTTTCAACTTTTAGGACTTTTTAATAGAAATATTTATTAGATAAATAAAATTTATTTTATAAGTTTAAGATGATTTATTTATAAAGATGGTTCGCCATCTTTTTTCTTTTATATTAATAAATTCCTCTTTAACTAATTTATTAAAAAGGAATTTATTATATTTCTATTAAATTTTTATTTTGAAAACATTAAGTTTAGTTGTGGCTTATCCCTTCGTATATAATAGATCCATTATTACATAAGCAACCACCACTACCATCAACTCTTTTTGTTGATGCACTATAGAACACATTGTCTTTAAACATTACACTATTTAACATAGAGCTCATCATGTTATTAACAGAAATGAGCTTTATATCATGACCCTTTTCCTTTAACTTCTCCACAGTATCTTTAGAAATACCATATTCTAATTCTAATCCCTGTTCTTGAGTTAAACATGTTATAAAAGGAAAACTTACAAGTTGTTCAGGATTCATATCATATTCAATAGCATTTACAATTCCCTGAAGTATTCCTGTAATAATCCTAGGACCACCTGCAGCGCCAATAATTAAGTATGGAATATCATCCTTAAATACTATTACTGGTGACATACTTGATATTGGGGTTTTAAAAGGTTCAACCGCATTAGCTTCACCATATTCAAGTCCTTGACTTGTCTTTTCTCCTACACTTGCAGAAAAATCACTCATATTATTATTTAATGTAAAGCCATAATCCTTTACGATTATTCCACTACCGTACCAATCTCTTATTGTCTGCGTCTGCGAAACACAATTTCCATACTGATCTATTATAGAAAAGTGTGATGTATTACCTGGATGATCTTCAACTAAAGAATATTCTAAGCTTTTTGAAAAATCTTGTGAATAATTAGTAATAGATTTTGCTAATTTTTTAGCATATTCTAGATCTGTTAATTTTTTAATATCTGTCTTAAAAAAATCCGGGTCTGCCATTAGTGTTGATCTGTCTACAAATCCTAGTTTCATAGCTTCAGCAATAGTATGAATACTGTCGCTTGAATTGTGCCCCATAGATTTTAAGTCAAAATTATTTAAAATGTTTAACATTTCCACTACTGTGCTTCCACTTGAAGGCAATCCAAAAGTTTTTACCGAATATCCTTTGTAATCAGTTTCAACAACATCTCTCAATTTTATCTCATAATTAGATAAATCCTCTTTTATAAAACAGCCTTCCCTATTGTTTATAGCTTCTACAATTTTATCAGCAATATCTCCCTTATAGAACTCATCAAATCCTTTTTCAGAAATAATTTTAAGAAGATTAGCAATTCCCTTATTATATTGAATTTCTCCAAATTCATAACCATTGTGTCCATCTTTTAAAAACAAATCTCTAAAGTCCTTTGACAATTCAATTTTTCTTTTAACAGATTCGTCATTAACTGTGATTGATTCTGTAAAGCTAGTTTTAAAACCAAATTCAGCATATTCGTAAGCAGGTTTAATTAATTCTTTAATATCTAAACTCGCAAAATTATCGTAAATATATCCGAGAGATTTTATTAATCCTGGCACGGTAACAGATTTTCCACTGTTATCTTTCCATTGGTTGCAAACCTCACCATCTTTTATAAATAAATCTTTTGTGGCATTTTGTGGAGCTATACCTCTAGCATCTACTGCATATAATTTATCTTGATCTTTGGAATAAATAAGGCTAAATCCTCCTCCTCCAATTCCTGAGTGATGTGGCTCAACAACTGATAGCACTAAACTAACTGCTATTGCTGCATCAAACGCATTTCCACCCTTTTTCAATATTTCAAGACCCGTTTTAGTAGCATAATAATTATTAGAACTTACCGCTCCTTTGTCGCCCTTAGAATAAGGTCTGTCCCAATATCTAGGCCATAAATAACTCTTTTTATTCATTTAATAAGTCCACCTCTCCTTTATAAGTCATTTTCGAAACAACAAATCCAACTATATATGTTGTTAAGAAAACAGGATATATTGCCTCTAACTTATCTGTAAGTCCAAGTACCATCCAAGATATTCCCACCATTATTCCTAATAACATACTCCAAAAAGCACCTTGTTTTGTAGCCTTGTTCCATGTTAATCCAACAATTATAGAGAAGCTTACAGGTGCTGCTGCAACGTGTTGTAACGTCAAGAATAAGTTTGTCAATGACTCGCTCGGTATTAGTGAAGCTGGAATTAAAGTTAAGTATGCAAAAATAAAAGTTACTATCTTTGAAGTTTTTAAAATCTTTTCATCTGTAGCATCTGGATTTATGTCTGTCTTATAAATATTTGTAATAATTGTTCCTGTAGCTAGCATCATTGTAGCCATAGTCGCCGAAATAATCAATGTCGTGAATGCAAAAATTATACCAGCAAAAATAGGAGAACTAAAAAAATCTATTGTATATGCAAAAGCAGTAGAACCGTCTCCTAAGTTAGCTCCTGAAGCCTTAGCCATCATACCACATAATGCTGTAAAAAAGCATATCGGTGCAGCTATTAAATATCCAATAATAGACCCCTTTTGAGCTGATTCAGGATCTTTTGCTGCTAATAGTGGCTGCAATACAGATTGCATTACAGCTGTAGAAATACATCCACCAAAGATCCATGCTATTATTCTTTGAATAGGCATGTTTGTCATACTGCTATATTCTTCTGGAAGCTGCAATAATAAACCGCCATAACCATCAAATTTTTTCAAGTTTAAAAATACAAAAATTATTAGTAATATGTAAATTCCTATACAAACTATTCTTCCTACAGTTTCTGCTCCTTTCATTCCTGAAAAACTAGTGTATAAAACAGCTAAAGTTAATCCAATAATCATAGCCACAGTTATATTAACATTAGGTAAAACTATAGCAATAATGCTTGATACTGTTTTTAGTTGAATTGGAATATAGAAAAAACCATATATAATCCAAGCAATTGAATATAGTTTTGCCGTTTTTTTATCAAATCTAGTTTGTAAATATGATGGAACTGATTCTCCCGGCATCTTAGTTCTTATTATTTTAGCAAAAAATGCTAACGCAATAAAATAAAATGAACCTGCAATAGAATACCAAGCCCCTGAAATACCTAAATTATAACCATTTTGAGCAGCTCCTACGATTGCCATTCCTCCAATTTGCCATGCAGCAAAAATGCACCCTATAGAAATTGCTCCTAAAGATTTATCTGCTCCAGTCCATTGATTTGATGACTTTATTGACATCCCTGAATAGATCCCTAACCCAACAACAATAAAAAATGTTACTAGCCAAGTTAAAATTAACATGATATCCCTCCTATAATTAGAAATATATTACGTAATATATTTCTAATTATATTGGACGCTTTTATTTTTGTCAACACTTTATCACAAAAAATTCTCTAACTTATAAGCTAGAGAATTTTTATAATTTATTAAATTTTAATATCATACAGTATACTTTTTTCCCAAATATCCTTTAATGTCCTATTATAAGACTTTATTAAATGGGATTTCATGTTATTGCTTGCTTTTTTAGAATCTCCATTAAATATAGCTTCGGCTATTATTCTATGTTCTTCAAAAACTTTTTTGCCATCAATAAGATTGTTGTAGACATTCTTATTCTCAAATCGCAAATAATTATCTAAGATTAAGCAGGTTTGTTTATAAAATATTTCATTTTTTGTTGCCTTTGCAATTGATTTATGGAAAGCATGATCAATCACGTATAAAGAAATGCTATCTTTTAAATGCAAACAGCTTTCAAGCTCATCCAGGCATTTCTTTATCTCCATCATATTTGGTCTATTTATAATAGATGCTGCAAAAAATGCATTATTTGCTTCTAATAATAATCTAGTTTCCAAAATATCTTTAGCTTTATCATTGTTTACTGGGACTATCTGTATTCCCTTGCCCCTAAGTATCTTTACAAATCCTTCATTTTGCAACTGTAATAAAGCTTCTCTCACTGGTGTTTTACTAACTTCTATTTCATCACATATTTCATCTTGAGAGTATATACCTTCAACTCTAAATTTATTAAACATAATCCCATCTTTTATTAAAAAATAAGCTTTTTCTTTATATGTCAGGTTATCTAGGTTTTCAGAATCCATCAAATGCACCACCTCTTATTAAAAAATAAAAATTAAATATTAAAAATTTGTTTTTATTTTTTAAATGACCTAAGTAATCTTAGGCCATTTGCTTTATCTTATTCATATTTTCCGTGACAGTTTTTATATTTTTTTCCACTTCCGCATGGACATGGATCATTTCTTCCAACCTTTTTTTCTTTTCTCACATAAGGTTTTTTCTTTCCGTCATCTGGATTTACTGTTTCTACTTCTTTTGCGACTCTAACTCTCTTTACTCTTTCAGGATTGATTACATGGTAAAGCATTTTTACTGTGTCTTCTTTGATTGATTCGTTCATTTCTTCGAACATGTCAAAGCCTTCTTCTGCGTAGGCTCTTACTGGGTCAGTTTGTCCCACTGCACGAAGTCCAATTCCCTTTCTTAGTTGATCCATGGCGTCAATGTGGTCCATCCACTTTTGGTCAACATTTTGAAGTAAAGCAACTCTTTCGATTTCTCTGAATTTTTCGTCGCCAAATTCTTCTTCTTTTTCTATATATTTTTTATCAGCAAGTTCTTTGATGTATGCTTTTAATGAATCAACTGTTGGATTTTCAAGTCCCTTTAAGAAGTCTTCTGGGAAGTCAAAAGTATTTATTCCAAAGTTTCTAATTGATTCAAAGTCCAAATAGTTTTGGTTGTTGTCATCAAGCTTATTGTAGAAGTCTATAGTCTTGTCGATTACATCATTTCTCATTGCAATAATGTCGTCTTTTAGGTTTTCACCTTCAAGGACTCTTCTTCTTTCAGCGTAGATTACTTCTCTTTGTTTATTCATAACATCGTCGTATTTTAGGACATTCTTACGAATACTAAAGTTGTTGCCTTCTACTTTTCTTTGGGCTGATTCTATTAGTCTTGTCAAAATTTTTGCTTCAACTGGTTCGTCTTCTGGTGAATCAATTTTTTCCATTGTTTCTTTAAATCTGTCGCCAGCGAATAGTCTAATTAAATCGTCATCTGCTGATATATAAAATCTTGAGAAACCTGGGTCCCCTTGACGACCTGAACGACCACGAAGTTGGTTGTCGATACGCCTTGACTCATGTCTTTCTGTACCAATTATTCTAAGTCCGCCTACTTTTTTAACTTCTTCAGCTTCTTTGTCAGTTTCTTCCTTGAATTTTTTAACAAGAGCTTGATAATCTTCCCTTGCCTTTATTATTTCTGGGTCCTCTGTCTTAAAGTATGAGTCTGCATATTCAAGCATTTCATCTTCCATGCCTTGCTTTTTAAGTTCTTTCTTTGCAAGGTATTCTGGGTTACCACCAAGTACAATATCGGTACCACGACCAGCCATGTTAGTGGCAATAGTTACTTGACCGAAACGACCAGCTTGAGCAACTATTTCAGATTCTTGTTCATGCTTTTTGGCATTCAAGACATTGTGCTTAATTCCTGCACGCTTCAAATATTTTGAAAGTGTTTCTGACTTGTCAATGGAAATTGTACCAACTAGGACTGGTTGTCCCTTTTCATGTGCTTCTTCAATTTCTCTTGTTACAGCCTTGAATTTTGCATCTTCATTGATGTAGATGTGGTCGTTGTCGTCTTCTCTGATTACAGGTTTATTTGTAGGGATTTCAACAACGTCAATGTTATAGATGTCTCTAAATTCGCCTTCTTCTGTCATGGCAGTACCTGTCATACCAGAAAGTTTGTCGTACATTCTAAAGTAGTTTTGGAAGGTGATTGTAGCAAGAGTTTTTGATTCAGCTCTTACTTCTAGTCCTTCTTTAGCTTCAATGGCTTGGTGAAGACCTTCAGAGTATCTTCTACCATACATTAGACGACCAGTAAATTCATCAACTATAATAATTTCGCCATCTTTAATAACATAGTCAATATCCTTGTGCATTGTACCAGCAGCCTTTAGGGCTTGGTTAATGTGGTGGGATAATTCCATATTTGATGCGTCTGATAAGTTTTCTATGCCAAAATATTTTTCAGCCTTTTCAATACCCTTATCAGTAAGTGTTGCTGTCTTGTCCTTTTCATTTATTACATAGTCAACAGTTTCTTCTTCAAATTCTCTGTTAAATCTTTCAAGGTCAATTTCGTCTTGGCTCTTGATTCTGTGAGAAAGAGTATTTACAAAGTCTCTTGCTCTAACGTATAAGTCAACTGATTCATCGCCTTGACCAGAAATAATAAGAGGTGTTCTCGCTTCATCAATTAAAATTGAGTCAACTTCGTCGACAATACAGAAGTGAAGTCCTCTTTGTACCATTTCTTCCTTATAGATAACCATATTATCTCTTAGGTAGTCAAAGCCAAATTCATTATTTGTTCCATAAGTGATGTCAGAATTGTAGGCAGCCTTTCTTTCATCTTGGTCCATGTCGTGGATAATACATCCAACACTAAGTCCCAAGAATTCATAAACCTTGCCCATCCAGTCCCTATCACGGCTTGCCAAATAGTCATTTACTGTAACAATATGTGTGCCCTTGCCTTCAAGAGCATTTAAGTAAGCTGGAAGTGTAGCAACAAGTGTCTTACCTTCACCAGTTTTCATTTCAGCAATTCTACCTTGGTGAAGAATAATACCACCGATTACTTGAACTCTAAAGTGCTTCATGCCTAGCACTCTCCATGCAGCTTCTCTTACAACAGCAAAAGCTTCTGGAAGTATATCGTCTGTAGTTTCACCATTATTAAGTCTATTCTTAAATTCTTCAGTTTTTTCTTTTAGTTCAGCATCTGAAAGCTTTTCCATTTCGCCTTCAAGGCTCATAACTTTATTTACAAGGGGCTCGATTTTTTTTAGTTCCCTTTCACTGTAGGTACCAAAAATCTTTTCCATTAAACCCATTTTACCACTCCTTTTACCTGACGTTACATTCTATCATTAAATGGCATAATTTACAATAAAAACAAATTAATCTTTACCTCTATAAATTATATTGTTAGAAATATTTAATGTCAATATAATTAGCCTAAATACTTAATTTAAATTGAATTTAAAGCTTACTTAGCTATACAAAATAAAAATTTTATTATAAAATGTATTTAATGACGAGGAGGTTAGTATGATACTAGTAGTTGACTTTGGCGGCCAATACAATCAGTTAATAGCAAGACGAATAAGAGATCTTAATATTTACTGCGAAGTTGTACCCTACAACAAGGCCTTAAAAGAATTAGAAAATAGAGATAATGTAGAAGGAATAATATTTACAGGTGGACCTAACTCAGTCTATGAAGAAAGTGCACCAAAAATCGAAAAAGAAATTTTCGACAAAAATATACCAATCCTTGGACTTTGCTACGGCATGCAAATCATGGCACACACTCTAGGTGGCGAGGTAGTAAACGCACCAAAGGAAAGAGAATTTGGAAAGACAGAAATAAAAACAGAAGCAGCAGAAATATTTAAAAACCTAAGCGAAAAAGAAACAGTTTGGATGAGTCACGTAGATAGAGTAGAAAAAGTGCCAGCAGGCTTTGAAGTAATAGCTCATAGCAAAAACTGCCCTGTAGCAGCCATGGCAAATGAAGAGAAAAAACTTTACGCCCTACAATTTCATCCAGAAGTAAACCATTCAGTTCACGGCAAAGAAATGCTTGAAAACTTTGCAGTAAATATTTGCGGTGCAAAAAAAGACTGGACTATGGAAAATTATGCCAAGAAGGCAATAAAAGAAATAAGAGAAAAAGTTGGCGACGGAAAAGTTCTTCTTGCCCTATCAGGTGGCGTTGACTCATCAGTAACAGCAGCCCTACTATCAAAAGCAGTAGGCGAAAACTTAACTTGCATCTTTGTAGACCATGGACTAATGAGAAAAAATGAAGGCGATGAAGTAGAAGAAGCCTTTAAAAATTCAGGCATGCACTTCATAAGAGTTGACGCAGAAAAAAGATTTTTAGAAAAACTTTCTGGCGTGACAGACCCAGAAAGAAAGAGAAAAATAATTGGCGAAGAATTTATAAGAGTCTTTGAAGAAGAAGGACAAAAAATAAAAGCAGTGGACTTCTTGGCACAAGGAACA
>QWCQ01000794.1_pt1 | contig 16395 bp, 18 predicted proteins | sample 1972701 | NCBI WGS metagenome assembly QWCQ01 (sample SAMN09866704, study PRJNA288562) | Human gut metagenome isolate pre4_stool, whole genome shotgun sequencing...
AAATGATGACTTTGAAAGAAAAATAAAGGCAATTTTAAATGAACAATTGCCTTCACTAAAAGAAGAAGGCTATAAAAAAGCCTTGCAAAAATCTATAAAAAATACTGGAAAACGTCTAGTAGAATGTTACGAAAAGGTAATGAACTTATGAGATCTATTATAAAATTTTTAGCAATAACAATAATTACAATACTAATTCCAGCTCTTTTTATGGGACTAGCAACCATACTAAATTTTTCTGATATGGGAGTATTGATCTCACAAATGCTTGTTATCTTAGTATTTGTATTTATTTTTACTAGCTTGCTAAAATACCAAAGAAAATATGAAAAAGAAACTGAAAATATGCTAGCTGGTATAAATGATATAGAAAAATTAAAAACTCTACGAAAAGATCGCAAAACCTATAAGTCAAAAGCTGCTATTACTAGTAAAATACTAAGCCAAGCTTATAGCAAAGAAGAAGCTAGCAATTTATTAAAATATACAACTACAAATGAAGATATTGAACATTACTACTCATCCCTTATAAATAATGCTGATAAAAATTATAGGAATGAGCTAAGGGAAAAAAGAGACGATTTTGAAAAACGCTATGGTAAAAAGCAATTTATATTTCCAGATTTTAATGAAAACTTAAAAGTAAGTGGAAAATGGATCATATTTTTCTTTGCTTCAGCATTTTTATATAATTTTATACCAGCTAGAATAATTAAAAATGATGCTACAATGGCAGCGATTATGCTTTTGGGTATGTTATTTTTAGCTGTAGTGATGGTAAATGCAATATTGTGGATAGTTCGTACATTAAAATCCTACTGGGCAAAAGACTACTTATAAGACTTGTTTATCAAGTCTTTTTTTATTTGCCAAAAGTTATTAATAGCGTAGAATGAAATAGATAAGTTAATAAAAAACTACAAAAAAATTAAATTTATTAAAATTAACTTTACAAAAATTAAAATCATGGTATACTACAATTAAAGGGAGGCTAGCAATGATTAATAAATGTCCAAACTGTGGTGATGAAATGATAATTACATCATATAGATGCAACAATTGTTATACAGAAGTAAGCGGTGAGTTTGAAATAGATAACTTTGCCAGATTAGATAAAGAAGATAAAGAATTTATAGAATTATTTTTACAAAAAAGAGGATCTATCAAAGATGTTGGAGAAGAAATAGGCATTTCCTATCCAACAGTTAGAAATAGAATAGATAAGTTAGTAGCAAAACTAGGCGGTAAAGTTGATAAAAAAGAAAGCCGTCTAGATATCCTTAATATGCTTGATAATGGCGAAATCACAGCTGAGCAAGCCCGTGAATTATTGGAGGAATTAAAAGATGAATGATGAAAAACAACTTATTTTACAAATGCTAAAAGAAGGTAAAATTACTGTTGAAGAAGCAAATGAATTATTAAATGCTATCGGAAATAAAAAAAGCCGCAATGACAATGACTTTATGGCTAAAATCAACCAATCTATAGAAAGTGTTATTAAAAAAACAACAGATGCCTTTGAATCAATCTCAAATATAGACTTAGACAATATTGATATTAATCAATACACTATCAAAGGACAAGTAAATACAAGTAAAGAAATGAGAATTGATGATGAAATTAATTCAATAAATATAGATATACCAAGTGGTAAAATTTTAATTGAAAGAGCAAGCGATTCAGCTATTACAATTAACCAAGATACTTGGGCAAAAAAAGGTGAACTTTTAGATTATTTAGATATAGAAATTATTGAAGATGATTTAAACATCAGCATCAACGAAAAATATCATAATCTTGAAGCGACATCAATTATTAAACTTGGTCTAGGTAAAAATTTATATGAAAATCTAAATATTAACTTAGTAAATGGCAACATTGGTATAGAAGATGTAGACTTTACAGAAACAACAATTAATTCTATAAATGCAAAAGTAAATGTAATTAACTCACAAGGCAATATCGAAGTTCAAAATACAAATGGGAAAATAGATATAAAAAATACCAACGGTGATTTGACAGTTGATAATGTAAATGGATCTATTTATCTTGCAAATATTAGTGGAGATAAAGCGGAAATAGATGCTGTTAGTGGAAATATCAGAGTAGATGGCTTAAATACTAAAACATTATTAGCAGACACAGATTCTGGAAATATTAGAGTGTATAATATTAAAGATAGCGAAAAAATGGATCTAAATTCAGGTTTTGGAAATATCGTTATCGATAGCGAATCCTATGCAGGAGATATAAAAGCAGATGTTTATAGTCAAGGATTAAATTTATCTGACAAATTTAAAAATAAAATGCAAAAAGAAAAAGGATATGAAGTTTCTACAAATGTAGAAAAAGAAGATGTTCAAATATTTGCATCAGCAGTATATGGTAAAATAAATCTTAGATAATAAAAAAGCACCTTTTGGTGCTTTTTTTGTGTTTATGGTTTAACTATTTTTAACCTCTACTGGCATCCGTTTATATAATAAAGGCACTAAAACAAGACTCATTATTATACCAGGCAGACCTTTAACAAATGAACTTGAAATATAGGCTAATATATTAATTTCATCCATATTAAAAATATTAAATACTGACCAAGCTGCGATTCCTGCAACAATTCTTCCTATGATCATAGCTGCAATTAATGGAATAAAAACATTTTTTGGATATTTTTCGTATAAAAAACCTGCGAAAAATCCATAAGCAGCAAGTTCAAATACCATTATTGGTACCATTGGGATCATAGGTGGCATACCAGTTAATAAACTTGATAAGATTGGAGTTAATATTCCAACGATAAATCCGGATATGGGACCTAAAGTTAAAGCTCCTAGAAAAATAGGCACATGCATTGGTAAAAGTACTTGGCCAGGCAATCCTAGCAGATGAAATAGCATGGGAAATAATATGCCTAAAGCTAAGAAGACAGCTGTATATACTAATTTTTTTGTGGTCATTAATTAAATTTCTCCTTAATTTTTTCTATAAGTTCATCAGCGTTATTACTTTCTAAGGCTAGCTCTTCCATAGGGCATATGGCAGTATTATCCCTATTTCTTATTTCTCTTACCTTTTTATTGTATTTATACTTGATATTTGTCTTATTAAGAAGTTCTATAGCGTTTTCTGAAATAAGTTCAGCATAAAGTTCTTTTATATTTGCCTCTTTTAAAATAAGGGCAGCTGCCTTTCCTATAACTTTATCTGCAACTATAGCACTTTCTAAAATACTTTTATCATTATTATATAGATCTAAAATAGGCAAGAGACCATTTTTTCTAGATGCATTAACTATTTCATTTTCTTTTACTAGGACAATAGAGTAATCATTCTCTAAAAGTGTAGTTTTTGCGATTTCTAAATTTTCCATATACTTATATTAACACATAAATTGTTTATTATAAAATTATGCAAATAAAAAGCACCCTAAGGTGCTTTTTAAAATTTTAATAACATGAATAAACAGTCAACTGGGTGGGTTGACTGTTGAAGGCTCTCACTTAAGTTTGCAAAGTTTATGCTAAGAAGAGTTTTAGTTTTGTGAGAGAAGCACAAAAGTTTGAGGGTTAAAGACCTTTGTACAGTGAAGGTAAACAGTTGACTCAAATTTATTATTAAGGAAGAGTACGCATTTTGCGATGAAAATTAATCAGTCATTTTTAAACTGTTTCCTTGATTCTTATGTTAAGGGATATATGTTTGGTGTATATAAAAAAAATGTAAAGTTAATGTTAAATTTTTTTGGCTATTTATAAGTGATATAGTGAATAAATTATTTAATTTTTATAAATGTTAATTGAAAAAATATTTCAATTAGTATAGAATAATTATGAAAAGCTTTTCGTAAAAAGGGGGTAGTTATGAAAAAGAGTGCTTTTTTATTATCGATAGCATTAGTGTTTCCTAGTATTTCTTTTGCTTCTGATGATATGGCGGTGAATGAAAACACCATAAATGAAAACGTTATTTATTATGATTATACGTTTCCATACGATATTAATGATTATGATGATTCGGTTTTACAAAATACTTCTTTCGCTTTTAATGCAAAAAAGGGAGAAAGCCAAGTGGAAATTGATAATCTTGATGCTAGCGAAGTTTATTTAAATGGAAAGAAAGTAGCAGATAAAAAAGAAATTGATGGGAATATAGCTGATGGTAAAAATTACTTAGATGTTCTAGATTCTAAAGATGATACTAATGTAAGTATTAAAGCAAGCAAGGAAGAAAAAGCATTAGAAACAAAAAGGGAAACGTTGGATAAAGGAACTACTGATTTGCTTGAAAAAATTTTGGATGAAGAAGTAAAAAAAGATTTTGCTGGTGGTCAAATCTCTGTAATGAAAGATAACAAAGAAATTTATAATCATAATTTTGGATATAAAAATAATTATTATAAAGATGGAAAACCAATCGAAATGGAAAAAAGAGATAGAGTTGATGATTCAACCATGTTTGATTTAGCTAGTAACACAAAGATGTATGTTACTAATTATTCTCTACAAAAATTAGCTTATGAAGGCAAAATTAATCTAGATGATAAGGTAAATAAATATTTTAACAAATTCAAAGATTCTGATGCTGATGTAATTAAGGGAAAGAATAACATAACTATAAGAGATATATTAATGCACCAAGCAGGTTTTCCAGCAGATCCTCAGTACCACAATGAAAAATATGATAAAGATGATGGCATCAAAAACGGAAAAAATGACTTATACTCTCAAGATAGAAATCATACATTAGATATGATTTTTAAGACACCTCTTAAATACGAACCTGGAAAGGACACTATATATTCTGATGTAGATTATATGCTTTTAGGATTTATTGTTGAAAAAGTTACAGGTATGCAATTAGATGAATATTTTGATGAAAGTTTTGTAAGACCTCTTGGACTTACTAGAACTACATTTAATCCTTTGGAAAATGGATTTGAAAAATACGACACTGCAGCTACTGAACTAAATGGAAATACAAGAGATGGCGTAGTTAATTTTAATAATATTAGAAGAGATACAATTTGGGGTGAAGTTCACGATGAAAAAGCATATTACTCTATGAATGGGATAAGTGGTCATGCGGGTTTGTTTTCAAATGCCAGTGATTTGTCAAAACTTGCTAATATTATGTTAAATAATGGTAGATACGAGGATACTATTTTCTGGGATAAAAAAACTCAAGATTTATTTATTTCTCCAAAACAAACAGATCCATCTTATGGTTTAGGTTGGAGGCTTATGGGAAATGGCAAATATGCATGGGCATTTTCAAATCTTGCCAGCTCAAAAACATATGGTCATACTGGTTGGACTGGTACACTAACGGTCATAGATCCAGTAGAAAATATGGTTATAACTTTACTTACAAATAAGAAAAACTCTCCAGTTTTAAATAAGGAAAACAATCCAAATGTATTTTATTCAGACCAATCCTTATCAGCAGGATATGGAGCGATTACAACTTTGCTTTATAAATCATTACAAGAGTCTTCCCCAGAACAAATTATTGCCTTATCAGATGAATTAGTTAGAGGCAAGGAAAGATTAATAAGAGAAAATGATGACTACTTTAATATTGGTCAAATTAATGACTATATTGCTTTAAAAAATGTAAATGACTATTATAAAGAAAAATATAAGACTTTAATAGAAGTAAATAATATTTTAGAAGAATTTAAAAATGCTGATAAAATTTTAAAAGAAGAGAATCCAAGTCCAAGTCAAAGAGTAACCTCTACTCTTTATACTCCAAATTTAAAACTTGATTGGAATTACAATGTATACCTACCAAAGAATTATGATCCTAAGAAAGCTGGTGGATATCCTGTTTTATACATGTTACACGGCTTGGGAGGTAATCATACAAATTTATTGGAGAGATTTGACTCTAAAACTATCTTGGATAAAGTTATTAAAAAAACTGGCAAAGATATGATAGTAGTATTTCCAGATGGATTTAATAGTTTTTATATTGATCAAAACGATGGTATGCAAATGGAGAAAGCCATAATGGAAGATCTAATTCCATATATTGATAAAACTTATAATACTAGAAAATCTAGAAACTCTCGTGCTATTGCTGGTATATCTATGGGTGGATATGGTGCAGCAAGATTTGCCCTTAAATATCCTGATAAATTTTCAAAAGCGACTTTGATATCTCCAGCTGTTTGGTATAATCTTGATGAAGAAAATAATATAAGAAAAAATAATCATGCCTTTAAAGAAACAGACAAGGAATGGTCTGATAATTTTTATAAAAAGTTGCATCCAGAAATTTATATAAAAAATAATTTAAATGTTGACTTTTATATAAGAACTTCCTTAGGAGACTCAACCGTACCATTTAATGATGTAAATAAATTTGTAGAAGCTTTAAAATCTCATAATATCAATACGATTTTTATAAAAGATTCTAAAGACAATGAACACAACTGGAATTACTGGAAAAATATTGCATATGATTTTTACAAGTGGGTAAATGAATCCCTAGAATAAAATAATTTAAAGACAGGTCTGATAAATTTATTATTATTTGACCTGTTTTTTATTGCATTTTTTATCATTAAGTTCTTTTTAAAAGTGCATGTAAATGATATAATAATCGGTATCAAGGGGAAAGTATGGGATTTACTTTATTTACGCTTAGCCAGCTAAGCTTATTTTTAATTAACAACTTCATAAAATTCAAGGATAAAAACAAGAAAAATCTAGCTGCAGGGCTAATGTTTTTTATAATGTTTTTATTTGCGGCTTTGCGTGGGTCTGGTGATGCTGATTATTATAATTATTTGTGGTTTGCAAAAGATATTGGACGAGATTTTTCTAAAGTTTTAAATTTTTCCTATCCAGTAGAGTTTGCCTTTAGACTATTTTCTTATCTAATAAATATTATCGGCATATCTAGGCAGTGGATTATTGTGATTATGAATACCTTATCTATTATCCCTGTAGCCTACATAAGCATCAAAAAAAGTAAGAATCCTTTTTTATCGGCTATTATATTTTTGCCGATATTTATTCAGTTTGATATGCAAACGGCAAGAACTGCAACTGCAGTTGGTTTGGGGCTAATAAGTATAAATTATTTTAGTGAAAAAAAGTTTTTGAAAAGCCTATTGTTTTTTATATTTGCAATGACCTTTCATAGGGCAAGTGTGATACTTTTACCATTTTTGTTTTTTATGTTATTTGATATGGGTAGGGTTTTTAAAATTTTAACTGCAGGCATTGCTTTAGTAGCATCGGTTTTTTCTAGACTGATGTTTAGAATCTTGTCCAAAATTTTATCGGCAGTAGGCCTTGGACGTATGGCTACAAAAGTTTTAAATTATACATTTACCGGTAAATTTGCAGGTGCAATGAAATTTTATGATCCAAGGATTATTTTTGCGGCTGCATTGTTTATTACAAGTCTTATGTATTTTAAGAAAAAAGACTATAATAAATTTTCTATGGAAGAATCTAGTATAAAGGCTATTTGGTTTAGCCTAGTAGTGCTTTTGGTATTTAGATCATCGATAGCCATAGCCTTTAGGTTTTCAACATTTTTTACTATTCTAGAAATTATCTATATACCGTTAGTTTTAGAAAAAATAAAAAATATTGATAAGCTTGGTGGTTTTTTAATAGGAGCATCTGTTTTGATATATTTGATACCCTATGCTATATTCCTAATGGTCAAGGCACCAAGCTATGATTTTTTCTTTACAAATTTAAATGCAATCCATTCATTAAAATAGGAGAAATTATGTTAACAACACAACAAATTAGAAATTCAATAAAAAATAATAAGTGGTTAATTATTTTGCCAGCACTATTAATAGGATTTTTAGCTTATTTTACTCAAAATATCTTGCCAGGAGACTATGAAGCTGAGGCTGTATTGATAGTGACAAGCAATGATGATGAACCTATTACCTACAATAAATTAATTTTAAATGAAAAACTTGCTAGTGTTTATTCACAATTTTTGGAATCAGAAGACTTATTTGAGACAGTAAGTGAAAAGATAGATCCTGACTGGAAGTCTAGTATGGTTTCTAAAAATTTTGACTATGATGTCAATCCTCAGGGTGGAGTAATTAGTCTAACCTACAAAGATTCTAATGAAAAACGTGCTGAGGATACTCTAAAACTCATTTCTGAGGAATTTAGATCTTATGCAAGAGATTATTTGCATATGGAAAACATAGAATACTTGCAAAATGTAACTGTAAGCGAGGCTTCTAAGGTTCGTGGCATAATTTTTGCTGTTGTAGGTCTAATTGTGGGTGCTTTGCTAGGAATTTTGATTATTGTTATTAAAGATATTATTTCAGATAAGATTGAATGTGCAGATGATATTCGAGAATTAGACTATGAAGTTTTAGCAGACCTTACAAAAGAAAAAGAGACTGAACTTTCAAAAATAAAAAGAAAAATAAATACTACTAGCCCAAGTGCGGTTGTAGGACTTTCACACTTAAATAAGCATGCTCAAAATATAGATGTAGCTACAGATCTTTCATATTTATTAAATGGCATAGAGATTAAAGAAAAAAATGAAAAAGATATTTTAAATAAGATTAACAAACTAAAAGCGGACAATCCTTACATTTTAATAGAGGAGGATAATTTTAATAGCCCCATATCCATAAACTTAGCAGATTATGAGGATTATAAAATACTTTTAGTTGGTGAAAATATTTCAAAAAACACTTTGATAAATGCAATTAAAGAGCTAGATAGACTTGGTATCAGACTATTAGGGGTGATTTATTATAGATAAAATTTTAATAATAATCTGCCTTATGATTCTAAGCTCCTGCCAAAAGGAAGATGACTATCAGCCACAAGAGATAACTATCCATGAAAATCAAAAAGAAGAAAAGAGTGATGATAGTCTACAAATAGATGGCCTATATGAAGTTACTGACGATGCTGATATTTATGCTGACATGGATGAAGAAACTGCCTTTGACAAGCTGGAAAAAGGAAGTTTTGTAAAAATTGAAGGTGAAAGTGAAAATGGTTTTGTAAGAGTAGAGTTAGATGGAGATAGTTTTTATATAAAAACTAAATATTTAAAAGAAATATAGGGCTTATAGCCCTTTTATTTTACATTTTTTTATTTGTATAATATAATAAATATGCACTTAGGGGTGCCAATCGGCTGAGATTATACCCTTAACCTGGTCAAGGTAATGCTTGCGGAGGAAAGTGTATAAACCTCTTTAAGTATGTGCAAAAGGAGGTGTTTTTTTATGCAAAATAATAAAACAAAATCAAGTTGGACGACAAAAATGTTAGTTGAAGGCGCACTTGCTATTGCCTTATCCTTTGTACTTGCCCGTATTACATTTTTTAAAATGCCACAAGGTGGAGAGATTACACCTGGACAAATGATTCCTTTAATTATTTTTTCTATAAGATATGGAGCTGGCAAGGGATTTTTAATAGGTGCTTTGTATGGAATTGTAGATATGATGTTTGGTGGATATATCATTCATCCAATCCAAGCTATCCTTGATTATCCACTTCCTTATGGATTAATAGGACTATCAGGTTTATTTTCGGAAGAATTTAAAAGAACACATCAATTTGCTCCAATCTTAAAAGGAACGCTTATTGCGATTTTGGCAAGATTTGTAACTCACCTAGTATCAGGAGTAGTATTCTTCTCATCATATGCTCCAGAAGGACAAGGAGCATTGGCGTACTCACTAGTTTATAATGGTTCGTATTTAGCTGTCGAATATGCAATTGCTCTTGTAATACTATTCTTACTAAAAAATTTCCTAACTAATGATTTGCCAAATATGTAAATAGAATGGATAATTTAGCAGCTCTTATAGGCTGCTTTTTTCATAGCTAAAATTAATTTAAAAAAATCCTTGAATTTATTTTATTAGATGATATAATATTATTGTACTAAGATAGTAATACAATAATACAAATTAATAATACAGATTGAGGAGGGGTGGATGGACTTTGATAATTCTAGACCTATCTATCTGCAACTTCTAGAGGAATTTAAGCTAAAGATATCTACCGGAGAATGGGGACCTGGAGCAAAAATAGACTCTGTTAGAAACTTAGCTAGCAAATATGAAGTAAATCCAAATACAGTTCAAAAAGCCTTAGCAGAGTTAGAAAGAGAAGGATTTACAGAAACTAGGAGAACAGCAGGAAGATTTGTTACTGATAATGAGAATTTGATTTCAAAATTAGAAGACAATTCATTTTATAAGATTGCAGATGATTTTATAAGTGGAGTAGAAAGTTTGAATTTAAAAAAAGATGATGCGATTAACCAATTAAAAATATATTGGGAGGAGAAAAATGATTGAGATAAAAAATTTAACCAAGGTTTATGGCGGTAAGGCAGCCCTTGATAATGTAAATTTAACTTTAGAAGATGGGCAAATAATTGGTCTTGTCGGAGAAAATGGATCTGGTAAAACAACTTTACTTAGAATACTTGCAGGACTTGAAAGAGACTATATGGGTTCTGTCAAAATAAATGGCTCTAAACCAGGAGGTCGTACAAATACTATAGTTTCTTATCAACCAGACCACTTGCCTTTGGATAAAAAAACAAAAATAGATAAAGTGGTTAGCATATATGAGAAATTTTATGATGATTTTGATAGCAACAAATTTTATGAATTGATAAAGGGTTTTGATATCTCAAGTGAATTAAAACTTGGGGAATGTTCAAAGGGTATGCGAGAAAAAATCCAAATTGCCCTAACACTTAGCCGACAAGCAAAAATTTATTTATTAGATGAGCCAATAAGCGGTGTTGATCCAAAATCAAGGAAGATGGTAATAAATACTATTATTGAAAATTTTGATTATAATGGAATTTTGCTAATATCTACTCATTTGATTGCTGAAATTGAAAAAATTTTGGATAGGGCTGTTTTTGTAAAAAATGGACAAATAATTATAAATGAAACTGTAGACGATATAAGATTAAAACATCAAATGGGTGTAGAAGATTACTTTACGGAGGTTATGTAATGGGAAAATTACTCGGACAAATTTTTAAGGAAGATATTAAATCTATAATTTTGTGGTTATTTTTACCCTTAGCTGCAGTTATGATTTTTTCTCAGTTAATCAATATTTTTAATAACTCGGCATTAGTTGGTATTGGATTGGTACTTTCTGGGATACTTTTAGTAATGGGACCACTTATTGCTCTGGTAATTATGACTAAAAATGATGACAAGAGATTTTATTCTGATAATGCATCATTTTACTCAGCATTGCCATTTGATGCTAGTCAAGTAACGGGAGCAAGATATATAAATTATATACTTTTAGGCTTGGTAATTATTGTTTCTATGTTTATAAATTTTATATTGCTGATGAGAACTCAATCAACTGAAGCAATTAGCATTTGGCAAATATTTAGAGATATATTAACTACTATTAGCCAGATGGATAGCAAAATATTTTTTGGAGTCGTTCTAAATTTATTTATGATTGGGCTTGCGTTTACAGCTATGATTACTTTTGCAAACACAGCAGGACATCTTAGAATATTTGGAGCTTCAAAGTCTGCTTCAGCAATTGTATTTTCAATTATATTTATAATTGTGGGTTATACTTTTTCTAAATTCCAAGGATGGATTGTATCTGACTATATGACAAGTGACACTTCAGGAAGGCTGACGGTTGAAGTAGCAGAAAATGCACCATATTTGAAAACAGTGATTCTGCCAAGTTTATTTAACCTAATTATCACAGCAATATTTTATATATCAACTTTTAAAATCCATAAAGACAAGCTATCCGTAGCGTAAATTAGATGCCAAATTGGCATCTTTTTTATTTACAAAAATCCTATAAAGTGTATATTTTTCTTAACTAAAGAAATAAAGGAGGCGTTTATGAAAGATGCCCTTTTTGTATACAATCCTAATAGCGGGCAGAAAATAATAAACGAGCACCTGCCTTGGATAGTAGATTATCTTAGTGAAAGAGAATATTTAACAAGTATTTATGCCACCCAAAGCCCTAGAGATGCATCAGAAATAGTGAGCAATCTAGGTCATCGTTTTGATGAAATTATAGTTGGTGGTGGAGATGGAACTTTAGATGAAGTTATATCTGCAGTATGTAAAACAAAAATAAACCCCTTGGTTGGTTATATACCAACAGGATCTACCAATGATTTTTCTAAATCATTAAATATACCCGCTGATATAGAAAAGGCTACAAAAGTTGCAACTCGTGGTTATAAAAAAGACATTGATATAGGAAATATCGATGGAAAATACTTTGTATATGTAGCTGCCTTTGGAACTATTGCAGAAGTTTCCTATAACACAGGTCAAGATGTGAAAAATATTTTTGGTAGATCTGCCTATATTTTTGAAGGTTTAAAGCAAACTTTACCTCTAGTTAACATCCCAACATATAAAATGGAGGTAGCTATAGATGGTGAAACTATAGCTGGAGAATTTATTCACTTTATGGTGACAAATTCTGTTTCGGTTGGAGGCTTTGTAGGCATAACCGGACAAAATGTTGGTTTATCTGACGGTATTTTTGAATTAACTATGGTTAAACGCCCCCAATCACTTGCCGATGTCAATAAAATAATATTTGGACTTACCAATAGAAAAGAGAATGATATGCTTATTCTACGCCAAGGAAGTGAATTTATAGTAAAAACAGACCAAAAAGTTGCTTGGTCATTAGATGGAGAATATGGAGGAACTACTACTCTTGCTGATATTAAAGTTTTAAAAGAAAAAATTAAAATCAGAACTGGTTTGAGGGATAAAATATAGAAATTAAAATGAGATTTTAATTATATTTACTAAAAGGTTCAAATTTGATATAATAACTATGAGAACCTAGGAGGTATAAATGTTTAAAATCGGCGATAAAATCGTATATCCAAACCATGGGGCGGGTACTATTGATTCTATTGAAAAAAAGGAATTTTTGGGTGAAGAAAAAGATTATTATATCCTAAAGATGCCAATTGGTTCTATGGATATTTCTATTCCACTATCAAATATTGACAAGATGAATATTAGAGATGTCATAAGCAAAGATGAAGGAGATCAAGTACTTACAATACTTGATGAGGATCCTACAGAAATGCCTAGCAATTGGAATGTGAGATATAGAGAAAATCAAGAAATTATAAAAACAGGAGACATATTCGAAATTGCAAAGATGGTTCGCAATCTTTCAATTTTGGATAAAGAAAAAGGTTTATCAACCACAGAAAAGAAATTGTTAAACAGAGCAAGAAGAATCATGGCTAGTGAACTAGTTATGGCAGGTTCTCTAGATAAAGAAAAGGCTGAACAAATGATAGATGAGTCTATCGGACTATGAAATAAGGAGTGTAAATGAAAAGAATTTTTCAAATTCTTATCACACTTATTGGTCTAGCACTTGGAATAGTAATTTTAAATGCAGTAAATGCCGCAACTTTGTTAATAGACAAAAGCGGCATTATATTTATTATTGCAAATATACTAGCTGGATTAATTGGTGGGATAGTGTTTTATTTGATATCTTCCCTCGTTTCGGATAAGCTTATATCAAATTTTTCAAATATAGAATTAAAAATAAGTGCAATACCGGCAAGTAAACTTATTGTTGGAACAATTGGAGCGATACTTGGTATTTTAATTGCAACTTTGATCTCAAGACCTTTAACTAGTCTACAATTACCAACTGTAGGCAATTTTATTTTTGTGCTATTATCTATTTTATTATATATTGGTTTAGGTTTTTTAGGTTGGAGAGTAGCAACTAAAAATAGCGATGACTTTGTAAACTTGTTTAAATCCAACAACAAAGATAATAAAGAAAATAAAGACTTAAAGGCTACTTTTAAATTTGATAGGAGTAAAAACCCAGCAAGTCCTAAAATACTTGATACATCAGTGATAATTGATGGTAGGATAGTAGATATTATACAAACAGATTTTATTGAAGGCGAGTTAATTATATCTGAATTTGTTTTAGAAGAACTCCAACATATAGCAGATAGTCCAGATGATTTAAAACGCGAAAGAGGTCGTCGTGGTCTAGATATAGTAAGTGAAATAAAAAAATCAGATAAAATAAATCTAAAAATTACAGATCAAGACTACCCAAATATTAAGGAAGTAGATAGTAAATTACTCAAGCTTGCTCTAGATTTGGGCGGAAAAGTTTTTACTAACGATTATAATTTAAATAAGGTTGCAGATGTACAAGGCATCCCGGTTTTAAATATCAATGACCTTGCCAATGCCCTAAAACCAGTTGTGATTCCTGGTGAACATATGAGAATTGATGTTATAAAAGAAGGAAAGGGCAAAAATCAGGGTGTAGGTTATCTTGACGATGGTACAATGGTAGTAGTAGAAGATGGAGATAAATATATCGATCAAACTATAAATGCTATTGTAACTAGCGTCTTGCAAACTTCTGCAGGACGTATGATATTTGTAAGAAGTGAAGAGGAATAAATGCTTGATGGCAAATTTTTATCAGCTATAATTACCTCTGCAGGATCGGGCAGACGTATGAATAGCAATATAAATAAACCGTTTTTAAATATCGATAATAAAAAAATAATCGAGCGTACACTAGATACAGTAACTAGTATAGAAGAATTTGATGAAATCATTCTAGTGATTAGAAGAGATGATGAGGACATAATCAAAGCTATTTTAGAAAATCCTAAATTTTCTAAAAAAGTTACTTATGCTTTCGGTAGTAGTACTCGAGAATTATCGACATTTGAAGGTCTAAAAGCCTTAAATAAAGATTGTGAATTGGTCTTAACCCATGATGGGGTAAGACCTTTTGCAAGTAAAAAACTTTTTTATAAAACTCTAGAGGAGTTAAAAAAATATAAGGCAGTTATTGCTGCGACAAAAACTAAAGATACAGTAAAAATATTAAATGAAAATATGACTGTGGATTTTACACCAAATCGTGCTTTTGTTTATAATGTCCAGACTCCCCAGGCTTTTGATAAAGAAACAATTTTTTCTATGTACGAAAAATATGTAAAAAGTGAGTTTAAAATAACTGATGATAGTCAATTATTTGAATTTTTCAATAGGACTACTCCAGTAAAAGTTGTTGAAGGAGAATATTCTAATATAAAAATAACTACAAATGAGGATATTCTTTTTGCAAGAGCTTATATAAAAAGTCAAAGAGAAAATGAGGCGAAAAAATGAAAATAGGTATAGGCTATGATGTCCATAGGCTAGTAAAAGGTAGAGATTTAATCCTGGGTGGAATTAAGTTTGATTATGAAAAAGGACTTTTAGGGCATTCTGATGCAGATGTTTTAATCCATGCTATAATGGATGCGATTTTGGGAGCCTTAGCCTTAGATGACATTGGGAAATTATTTCCTGATACAGATCCAAAATATAAAGACATTTCTTCATTAAAATTACTTGATCACGTGGTAAGTATTATGGAAGAAAAAGGCTATAGGATAGGAAATCTTGATACAGTAACTATTTGTGAGATGCCAAAAATAAGTCCTAGGAGAGATGAAATTAAAAGCTTATTGGCAGAGCATTTAAAAACTGATCCAACAAATGTTTCTATCAAGGCTTCTACTAGTGAAGGACTTGCTTTTACAGGAGAGGGTCTAGGTATAGAAGCTCGTGCTGTTGTAATATTAGAGGAGAAATAATGAAAAAATTTATAACAAGCGAATCGGTAACGGAAGGACATCCAGATAAAGTCTGCGATAGGATTTCTGATGCGATTTTAGATGAATGTTTAAAACAAGATAAAAATAGTAGAGTAGCTTGTGAAACTGTAACATCAACTGGTCTAGTCCTAGTAGTGGGAGAGATATCTACTACAGCTTATGCACCAGTAGAGCAAATTGCTCGTCAAACTATAAAAGAAATTGGCTATGATGACCCAAATCTTGGCTTTGATTATTCAAATGTAGCTGTTTTAACATCACTTATAGAACAATCACCAGACATTGCTCAAGGAGTAAATAGCTCCCAAGAATATAAATCAACCAACGATAAATACGATCAAATCGGAGCAGGGGATCAGGGGATAGTTTTTGGCTATGCTGATAATGAAACAGAAGAATATTTACCAGTTTCCATTAATTATGCACACAAACTCGCGTATAGGCTTACAGAAGTTCGTAAAAACAAAGTTCTAGACTATCTTAGACCAGATGGCAAAACTCAAGTAACTGTAGAATATGACGATGACAAATTAGTGCGTATTGATAATATAGTAATATCAACCCAACACACTGAAGATGTTTCTCTAGATAAAATTAGGGAAGACATTATAAATGAAGTCATAAAAAAAGTAATAGATCCAGCTTTAATCGATGAGGAAACTAAAATCTATGTAAATCCTACGGGAAAATTTGTAGTAGGAG
>QWCQ01000796.1_pt1 | contig 16377 bp, 17 predicted proteins | sample 1972701 | NCBI WGS metagenome assembly QWCQ01 (sample SAMN09866704, study PRJNA288562) | Human gut metagenome isolate pre4_stool, whole genome shotgun sequencing...
AGCGGATCTATGTTTGGTGATAACTTATCAATTATATCTGATACTACAATAGCAGCTACAAAAACACAAAATGTAAGCATGAAAGATAAGTTTAGAATGAACTTAAAGATTGCCCTACCTGCAGCAATTGTAGCTATTATTTTATTTATAGTTTTAGGTAGACCTGATTCAACAGTTCCAATAGAAACAGGTCCAGTTGAAATTATAAAAGTATTGCCTTACTTATTAGTTTTAATAACTGCCATTGTAGGAGTAAATGTATTTGTCGTATTAACTAGTGGAGTAATCTTTTCAAGCTTAATTATGCTTTTCCAAAATGGATTTGATTTTATAGCATTATCAAAATTGATCTATGATGGTTTTGCATCTATGAATGAAATATTCTTACTATCAATGATGATAGGTGGACTTTCTTATATGGTAAATAAAGAAGGTGGCTTAGATTTTATCAACGACAAAATATTATCATTTGTAAAAAGTAAAAAGTCAGCAGAGGTTGGCATTTGCCTAATAGTATTTTTAATGGATATTGCTATTGCTAATAATACAGTTTCTATTGTAATAGCAGGACCAATTGCAAAAAGACTTTCAAATGATTATAAAGTAGACCCTAGAAGATCAGCTTCATTACTAGATATATTTGCATGTATTGGCCAAGGAATCATTCCTTATGGAATCCAATTACTTGTAGCAGCGAAGTTTACTGAAGGATTGCTAGCTCCAGTAGATATTATGCCATACTTATTCTACCAATACTTACTAGCAGCTTTTGCAATTATTTCTATATTTGCTAGATATGCAGAATCTAAAGATCCTTGGGATTTTGAGTACGATATGCCAGAACGCCAAGTTGCAGAACTTGCAAAATAATATATAAATAAAACCCGCTAGGATAATGAGCTGTACCCCAAAATCCGGAATACGGATGGAGGGGTTTTTTTATGCCAAAATACAAAAAAGAATTTAAAATAAAACTAATGTTGGAATACTTATCTGGTGAATCTGGTGGATGAGAAATGATTGATAAAAATATAAGATTCCTGATTCAGCATTAAAAAATTGGATAATTAAATACAAATTTGGAGGCTTTGATAACTTAACTAAAAAGAGCAAAATAACAATAAATACACTAGTGAATTTAAACTATCTGTAATACCGATATAGGCAGACCAATAATACTTTAGAGAGACTGCTAAGTACTTCAATCTTGTTAATGGATTAATGTATCTAGATGGGAGAAAGCATATAGATAACGTGCTTTATCTAGGCTAGAAGATAATAGATGAAGACCTAAGAAAGATATGTATAAATCAGATAAGAAATCTAAGAACGAAAAACTAATAGAAGAATTTGAAAGAGAAGAACCAATTAGACTTAGAGAAGAAAACAAATATCTTAAGATGCAAATACTATTTTAAAAAAGTTTCAAGACTTGCTGCTGAAAGAGGCAGAAGCAAGTAAAAGACAAAGATAACACTTCAGATTCTAGAAGAACATCTTTAAACAAAGGCTTAGTAGTAAACTATTAAGAATAATGAAACAAGAAGGACTCTTATGTACTAAATTTAAAACTAGGTCAAGAAAATACTCATCATACAAGGGTAGGATAGGAAAAGTTGCTCTTAGCCTAGTGAACCGTAACTTTAAAGTTAAAAGACCTAAGCAGATATGGTTAACAGATGTAACAGAATTTAAAATCAAAGAATATGAACAAAGATTGTATTTATCACCGATCCTTGATGTGTACAACAGTGAGATAATCAGCTATACAATAATAAGTCACCCTCCTACAATTAAACTAACTAATACAATGCTAAAAAAAGGCAATTGTCTAGACAATTCACCAATGGAGAACTTCTTTGGTATACTCAAACAAGAAATATACTATGGTGTAAAATTTAAGAATTATGAGTATTTAAGAAAAGAAATAGAAATATATATAAAGGTACAACGAAGACAGGATAAAGACAAAATTAAACGGAATGTCACCTGTTGATTACAGAGATTACATTCCTCTTAAAATATTATTAAGTTATCCCGTGTTTACGGGTTCAGCTCATAAGCAACTTAGCTGGTTTTACAAATAAGCTAATAGATGAAATAAATTGTTATATAAAATAGAGATTTAATTTTTAATTGCAATATAAAAGTAGAACTTACATGAGTTCTACTTTTTAAATTAAAATTATGAAGCTATTGAAACTGTTGTAGCTACACCATCTTTTACTTCTATTTTTAAAGCTAGTCCAGAGTCTTTTACTTCATTATAGTACTTTACAAACTCTTCTGGACTAAATATTTTTGGCTCTGCTAAACCACCTACAGCTTGGAATTTTGTATCACTATTTATTTTGAAGTTATAAGTTGCTTTATCATAATCTTCTGAGTTGTCATAGCTGTCTGGATTTTGTAAATAATCTATGCTACCTTCTAGAATTAAGGAATTATTTTCTATGTTTAGATTAGATAAACTAGATAATCCCATTTGTGGATCACGATCACCATTTTTTGATGATACAAGATTTGAGATATAAGATCCATCTTTTTCTTGGTAGTTTATATTATCTTGACTATTATTTTCTTCTTTATCTTCTGCTGCAGTATCTTTTTTATCATTATTTTCTTCTTTGTTTTCAGTAGAAGAATCTTCTTTTTTCTCAACATCTATAGTTGATTTTTTATCGCTGGAAATTTCTTTATTATCTGAGTTTTTTGTGCTTTCTTTATCTTCAACTACTTCACTATCAGCAGGTTTATTATTTTCGCTATCTTCTTTTATAGATTCATCTATAATATCAGAGTTTTCAGCGACAACTTCTGTATCTGCAGATTCATTTGCAGCTGCATCTGATTGAGGAGCACTAGAATTTGAGCATGATGCAAGAGTTACTGCCATAAATGCTGCAAGCAGAGTTTTATTTAGATTGTTAATTTTCATGATTATCCTCCTTGATTTATTTTACCTTCTTTAATAGATAAGTAAATAAAAAAGCCCTAAATTAACCAGTTTTACCATAAACTATGATCCAAATCTAATATTTGTTACAAGTCCATATTTAACTGTAATAGTATTTGCTGGTACAACAGCATCTAGCATATCTTCTTTTGTGGTAGATCAAAATCGCCTTTAGCTCCCACACCAGTATATGTAGTTTGATCCGTTAGTTTAAAAGTGTGAATCTTATTTTTTGTATATTCCTCATATCCATCAAAACTTTTACAAAATTATTACAAATAATTAAGAATATTTTCATAATAAATTTTTATTATATATTTATATTAATGTGTGTATAAAGGAGTATATTTTGATTAATTTTAAAAAAATTTCAAATATTGTATTAAGTTTAGTAATAATGTCTAGTCTTAGTGCATGTGGAAATAATCAATCCGTAAATGATAATACTACTGATTCTACAAAAGCTGAGAGTGTAGAAAATAAAGATCCTAGTAGCAATAAGCAAGCAACGGATGTAGCAAAAACAGATACGAAAGATGATATGAAAGGAACTAAGGATAATGGTGGTGATGTTACTACCATTGAGTATTGGCATGTAAATGCTGAAACTCAGGGTGGGACTACTGTTGAAGAATTAGTTAACAAATTTAATGAAGAACATGACGATATAAAAGTAGTTGCAAGATTTAATCCTGATATGTATAAGGGTCTAATGCAAAATTTACAAGCAGAAGAAGCCACAGGCAATACACCTGATATTGTACAAGTGGGTTGGGCTTTCCTTGAATATTTCTCAAATAACTTTGATTATGTATCTCCACAAGATGCAATAGACCAATATGATCCAGAGGATAAGACGTTCTTAAAAGACAATTTCTTACCAAATGTACTTGATCTTGCTAAAAATAATAATGGTGATCAAGTGGGCATTCCATATTCACTTTCAAACCCAATTTTATACATAAACAGAGACTTGATGGAAGAAGCAGGACTTGGTGATAAAACTCCAAAAACTTGGCAAGAAGTTAGAGAATATGCAAAAGTAGTTTCAGAAAAAACTGGCAAGTATGGTTTCTATGAACAAGAACCAGCAGATTTTTGGGCCCAACAAGCAATGATTGAATCTAACGGTGGGAAAATGATTGAATTAGAAGATCAAAAACCAAAAGCTAACTTTGCAACAAAAGAAGGTTTTGAAGCTATGCAACTTATGGCAGATATGCTTAATGAAGATAAATCAGCTGTAAACTTAGGATTTGATGAAGGGCTTCAAGCATTTACAAATGGTGAAGTTGCAATGTATTATACAACAATTGCAAAAAGAGCAGCTGTTGAAAAAGGCGCACAATTTAAAGTGGAAACAACACTTTCCCCAACATTTGGTGATAAAGAAAGAAAATTACCAGCAGGTGGTTCGATGCTTGCAATAACAGCTAAAGATCCAAAACAAATAGCAGCTGCTTGGGAATTTGAAAAATATCTTTATAGTGTAGAATCAATGGCTGAATGGACAAAAGGAACAGGTTATGTGCCTCCAAGAAAGGGTGTTGATGAAGATCCTAAGGGATTAAAAGACTTTTTAGCAGAAAATGAATTAATGAAACCAGCTATTGAACAAATGCCATATGTAGTTCCATGGGCATCATTCCCAGGAGATGCAGGACTTCAAGCTGAACAAATGCTTCTTGATATGAGAGATAAAATATTTGGCGGTCAACAATCAGCAGAAGATGCTATGACTCAAACTCAAGAGGAAATTAACCAAATAATGGAGTAAAAAATGAAGAAACTTAAGCCATATATATTAATGTTTCCAGCACTACTTGCTTTTGCAATATTCGTGTTTGTCCCATTTATATATACCTTGTATTTAAGTTTTTTCGATTGGAACATGATCAAACCTACAAAGAAATTTGTAGGTTTATCTAATTATGCCCTATTAGTAAATGATCCAATTTTACGAAAAATTTTTATAAATACATTTTTTTATATTTTAATAATGCTAATTTTAAATTTTATAATTCCTTATATCTTAGCCTTTGTTTCAAGGTTCATGATAAGTAAGTTTCAAAATTTTTACAAAAAAACATTTTTCTTACCCTCAATCCTTTCACTTGTAATAGGGTCTATACTTTTTGTTTGGATTCTAAATCCAGTGGCTGGACCTGTTGCAATTATTCTTAGAAAAATCGGATTAGCTATGCCAAATTGGTCAAAAACTGAAGGCTGGGTAATTGCGGGTTTATCGCTTATAGCTTCTTGGAAAAGTTTTGGTTATAACTATATCGTGCTTTTAGGTGGGATACTAGGAATAGATGAATCAGTAATAGAAGCTGCAAAACTTGAAGGGATTGGAAATTTCAAATTATTTAAAGATATTGTGATACCAATGTCATCAGCAACTGGTATTTATGTTTTAATAACATCAATAGTACAGGGCTTACAATTTATATTTACTCCTATAAAGGTAGTAACCCAAGGTGGTCCAAACTATGCTTCATCAAATTTAATTTACCAATCATATCACGAAGCTTTTGTATATTATAGGACAGGAGTTAGTGCAGCCTTATCAATGATTACTATGTTAATTTTTGCTATTCTTTTATTTTTAGAATATAAATATATTGAAAAAGGAGTATACTATGAAAACTAAACATGAATGGGTAACCCATCTTATCCTACTAATTTTCGTTGTACTCATGATTTTTCCGATAATCTTTGCAATTTCAAATTCATTTAAAACTATGCAAGAAAGTGCAAATAATATTATGGGACTTATACCAGAAAATCCAACTTTAGAATCGTTTAGATATGTAGCTCAAAGATTACCTATTAAAAAAATCATAGCTAATTCATTTTTTATAGCAACAACAGTAACAATTTTTAAGATAATTACAAGTGTACTTGCAGCCTATGGTCTAGTTTATTTTGATTTTAGAGGTAAAAATGTTATTTATTTTCTAATGCTAGTGACTATGTTTATACCTTTTACAGTAACTATGGTGCCCAATTATCTATTGATTTCGAAACTGGGTCTTGCTGATAAGTTAATAGGAGTGGCTTTGCCTCAGTTTGCAGATGTAGCAGGAATATTTTTAATTAGACAATCTATGAGAACTATTCCAAAATCACTAACTGAAGCTGCAAAAATGGATAATGTATCTGATTTTCATATTATGAAAGATATTATTTTTCCAATTGTTTTACCAGCAGTAGTTTCTTCTGGGATTATGTTTTTTATTAACTCTTGGAATGAATTTGTATGGCCTACATTGATTTTAAAATCACGTGATCATTTTACCTTGCCATTAGCCTTACAAATGTTTATGTCAGCAGAAGGGGGAACAGATTTTCCAATTGCTATGGCAGTTTCAGTTATTACAATGAGTTTACCAATTATTTTATATCTATTCTTCCAAAGATATATTATAAGCACATATGCTGGATCAGGAGTGAAATAGAATGAAAGAAATTATTTTTGATAATGTCGAAAAAAGATATGGGGAAAATGTTGTAATTCCTCAACTAAATTTAAAAGTAGAACCTGGCGAAAGGTTAATATTACTTGGACCATCAGGTTGTGGAAAGTCTACCTCTCTTAGAATGATTGCAGGACTTGAAGAAATATCTTCAGGGAATCTTATTATGAATGAAAGAGTGGTAAATGATGTAGCTCCGGGCGATCGTGATGTTTCAATGGTTTTTCAAAACTACGCTCTTTATCCTCATATGACAGTAGAAGAAAATATAACATATGGACTAAAGGCAAATAAAGTTGAAAAAAGAGAAATAGATTATAGATTAAAAAATGTTTTGGATATGCTAGCTTTAAATGAATATAAAGATAGAAAACCAAACCAACTATCAGGTGGACAAAGACAAAGGGTAGCTTTAGCTCGTTCTCTTGCAAAAAAATCTTCATATTTGCTACTTGATGAGCCACTTTCAAACCTAGATGCACAATTAAGATTACAAGCCCGCCGTGAGCTTGTTCGTTTGCATAATAATTTTAATATGACTTTTGTCTATGTTACTCACGACCAAGTAGAAGCTATGACAGTTGCTCAGAAAATTGTTTTAATGAGTGAAGGAAAAATTCAAATGGTTGGAAGTCCTGATGAAATTTACAACAATCCTGCAAATATATTTACAGCAAAATTTATTGGATCTCCTCCTATGAATATATTTTTAGTTTCCTATAAGGAAAATCATTTGATATTTGACAATGAAAGAAGATTTGCTCCAGAAAGTTCAATTCTACATGCTATTAGCAAAAATATGAGTGATAAATATTATCTAGGCATCAGGCCAGAAAATATAAGATTGGTTGATGAAAATACTGCAAATTCAATTAAAGTTAAGGTTAGATACCTAGAAAATTTAGGATCTGTAACTTCATATTACTTTGATTTGGCAAACACAACTGCTTGCCTAACTTCAGAAAACCACTCGATAAAAGTGGGAGATGATATAAATATTGTATTGGTAGATAAATTTATTAATTTATTTGACTATGTTAGCGAAGAAAATATTACAAGGAGATAAGATGATTTATATTAGTACAAATATGTACAAGCCAGAAAGTGTAATGAGTGTAACAAAAATCCTAGATCATTTTAGCAAAGATGAAGTAGGTATTGAATTATTTATTTTCAACAATTCTGAAGATTTTATCAGAGAAGTAAATGAAAATATAGATAGATTAAAAGAATATTCAATAACTTTCCATGGACCATACCTACAAACAGACCACAGTGCTCCAAAAGGTAGTGATTTATACAATAGAACAATCGAATTATATAAGCAATCTCTAGAATTTGACAAAGCTTTAAAACCAAAATACATAGTTTTTCATACAAATAATAAAATTATTGAAGAAAAGCAAGAAATGATAAAAAATGCTTTTAAAAATCTTGACGAGATTAAAGGATGGTCAAAAACCCCTCTTGTAATTGAAAATGCTGGTGTTGGAAAAAATTCACTTTTTGATGAAGAAGAATTTATTAAAGCTATCCAAAACAGAGAAGAGAATACCTTAATCGATATTGGACATGTAAAAGCAAATGGTTGGGATCTAGAAAATGTAATCGAAAATTTAAAAGACAAAATTGTTTCCTACCATATCCATACCAATGATGGTAAGCACGATCAACATCTAAGTGTATCAGAAGATTACGATGAATTAAAAAGCTTTGTAAAATTATATAAAAAATACACACCAAATGCAGATCTTGTCCTTGAGTACAACTCAACTTATGAAGGAAAAGAAAGTTTAGTAGTAGAAGATGTAAAAGAACTATTAGAAGACCTAAAATAAAAAAATGAAAGATTTTTTAAAAACAAGCTTATTCTTAGGCTTGTTTTTTATATATCTTTACCAATAATCATCAATACATAGACAGTAAGTGACTTAAAAGTATAATGTTTACTAGCGTACAAGAGATTATATTAGTGAAATTTATTTTGAGGACTTACTATGGATATTAGAGAAAAACTAGAAATTCTAGCAGATGCGGCAAAGTATGATGTATCTTGTTCATCCAGTGGATCTAATCGAAAAAATAAAAATAAAGGCCTTGGTAATGGGTCAATGGGTGGGATATGTCATTCTTATTCTGAAGATGGTAGATGTATTTCACTTTTAAAAATTTTGATGACAAATTCTTGCATTTATAGTTGTGAATATTGTATAAATCGCAGGGAAAATGACACTATAAGAGCTACTTTTACTCCAGAGGAAATAGCAGATCTTACTATGAATTTTTACCGCAGAAACTATATCGAAGGATTGTTTTTGTCCTCTGGTATAGCAAAAAATCCAGATTATACTATGGAGAGATTGGTTAAAGTTGCAGAACTATTGCGATATAAACACAAATTTAATGGATATATACATATGAAAGCAATACCTGGAGCAAGTTCTGATTTGGTCAAAAAAATGGGACTTTTGGTCGATAGGATGTCGATAAATATAGAACTACCAACTCAAAAAGCCCTGTCACTTCTGGCACCAGAGAAAAAAATTGCAGATATTACAAAACCTATGGCTAATGTAAAAAAAGAAATGATGGTATATGGAGCTGATAGGCAAAAATTTGCCCACACACCAAAATTTTTACCAGCAGGGCAAACTACGCAAATGATTATTGGAGCAAATAGAGAATCTGATTTGGAAATAATAAAAACAAGTGAAAAACTATACAATACTTATGCCTTAAAACGTGTATATTATTCAGGTTTTGTTCCTGTAGTAAAATCAAAATATACAGCAGGTATCGATAAAACACCACTTTTAAGGGAACACAGGTTATATCAAGCAGATTTTTTGTTGCGTGCTTACAGATTTAAGGCAGATGATTTGCTATCTTTAAGTGAAGCAAACTTTGATTTATCAATTGATCCAAAAAGTAATTGGGCAATAAATAATATAGAACGTTTCCCTATTGAAATAAATAAAGCTTCTTATTATGAATTGATGAAAGTACCAGGCTTTGGTAGAATCTATGCAAATCGCATCATTAGAGCGCGTGAGTTTAGAAAATTGACCTATGATAGCCTAAAAGCATTAAAAATCTCAACGAAAAGGGCTCAGCATTTTATAACGGTAAATGGAGTCTACAGGGGATTGAGCTTTAAAAATAAAAATGAACTAAAAAATCTATTGAGCGCTCCAGATGATAGTAATTACAAGCAACTATCAATGTTTGATGTGGTTTAGTATGATATATTATTATGACGGAAGCATTGATGGTCTTTTTACAGTTATTTTTGAAAAATACAAGGAAATTGGCAAATGTGAGATAAAAACTAAAACAGATCAGATGAATTTTTTAGAAAGTGAAATTATAAAAACTAACCTAGTAAAGTCTGAGCGAGTAATAACAAGCGTCAGAGACAATGTTGGCAAAGATTTTTTTGAAAATGTTTTTAAAGTTTTTAAATCAAAGCACCCTAAAAAAGAGGAAATAATTGCTATTACTATAAAAAGCTCTTTGATTTATGGAAATGCCTACCTAACTTCAGCTAAAAAATCAGCAGTAACATTTAATAGGATAGTGCATAATTTTAATCACGAAACTCACGCCTACAAGGGATTTACAAGATTTAGAGAAATCCAAGATGAATATTTATTAGCCGAAATCACACCGGAAAATGATATTTTGATTCACCTTACCCTGCACTTTTTAAGAAGAATGCCAGCGGAAAAATTTATAATTTATGATAAAAACCGACAAAAAGCAAGTGTATGTGAGTTTGGAAGCTATGAAGAATTAGAAATTCTAGAAATGGATGCAGTGGAAAGCCAAAAAGAAGTGATTTTTAAAGATGCCTGGCGAGGATTTTACGATGCAATTGGTATAGATGAGCGAAAAAACAAAAAACTAATGCAAGCAAATATGCCAAAGAAATATTGGAAATATTTGCCTGAAAAAAATTAAAATACCTGTAATAAAATTTTTAATAATTGGGTAAGTTTTCTTATCCAATATTTGCTTTATTAATAGTAGTTATTTATTTTTTTAATAAAATTTTTTGTTTATTTATTAATAAATCATCATCAAAATTTAGAAAGTTCTGACTCAAAAAAAGATTTCTTCACTCCAAATATTTACGAAAACTCAAAGTCAATAGATTTTTATGTGACTGAAATTATAATGTATTAATTGACTAGAGATTGAGAAGATTGGTCATTGTACATATCTTTAAAAAATGAAAGTGGAGATATATTTCTGTGGGATTACTTCTGATTTTATATAGGGGAAATAACAATTGAAAATTCACCCAATCTTAAAATTAAGTTATATTAATATAGATATTTTAACTCAGTATATAAGAAAGTTAAATTAATATGAAATATTCACACCCATTGTCATCTCGAACATATCCGAGAGATCTATTTAAGAGTTAGATATTTGTAAAACATAGCTCTAGATTTATTAAAAAATAAAATTCCATCAATTACAAGCCTATAAGAAAGATTTCACCACTCCAAATCCTCTGGCTTTTATGGTCGAAATAACAATGAGGTGGGAGTCTATAGATGTAGGAGACTAGTCATAGTATATAAATTTAAGAAATAGGAGAAGGGAAATATTTGTGTAAAATTTCATTTTGTTTTTATCTAGTAAAAGAGGCAATGTCGGAATCTCAGAAAATTTAAAATAAAAGTTACATATACAAAAAAAGAATTCGCGGAGTGAACTTATACAAATCATTGCCATTCGTAAGTGAAGATGTGGTGGAGGGGAAGGACCAAATGGGTCTTTGCTGCCACTACAGACCTGCTCCTTGGTATTCAAAGTGAGAAATAAAATAGAAAGCTAATGCATTATTTTAGTATAATAATTGTAATTTAAATAATCTCTTTACCCCAACTTAATTCGTCAATATGCTATAATCAAAATAAAATGGAGGTAAATATGCGTGTTTTAGTTGTAGAAGATGATTTAGATTTATTAAATTTATTAGAAGAAGGACTTAGTACTTATGGCTACGCAGTTGATAAGGCTGTAAACGGTGAAGAAGCTATAGAAATGGCTTATATAGAAAATTATGACATAATTATTTTAGATATAAATTTGCCAAAAAAAGATGGGTTTGAGGTTTTAGATGAAGTTAGGAAGTTTAACCAAGAAGTAAACATTATTATGCTTACAGCAAGGTCTGACATAGATGATAGGGTCAAAGGACTTGATTTTGGTGCTAATGATTATATGGTAAAACCTTTTGATTTAAAGGAACTTGATGCTCGTATGCGTGCACTTTTACGTCGTAAATCTATTACAGAATCAACTATTCTAGAAGCTGGTAATATGAAATTTGACACTATGACTCGTGAAGCATTTGTTAGTGATCAAAAATTAAATCTTACACAAAAAGAAACTGGTATTTTGGAATATTTATTCTTAAATAAAGAGCGTTTTGTATCTAGTGAGGAATTAATAGACCATGTTTGGGATTCTAATGCTGATAGTTTTTCAAACTCGGTACGCGTTCATATGTCATCTTTGAGAAAAAAAATAAAAGAACTTAGCGGAGAAAATAAAATTCAAAATGTAATAGGTAAAGGCTACAGGATTTATGAAAGCTGATAAATTATACAAATCTATTGTATTTAAATTGATTTCTGCTGTTGTAATTATTTTTATAGCTATGATTAGTATTACAAACTATATGGTTAATCAAAAGCAAATAGAAATGACTGAACAAATGCTAAAGCAAATTGAAAGATATATGCCATCCTATAGCAATTCTGTAGTGGTCACTGTAAATAATGCACATTTGCAATCTACAGCAGACTTTAGAATCTATACTTTTCTTGTAACAGGTATTGTTATTATAATAGGATCTTTGATATTTGCTTTGATTATTTCAAAAATATTAGAACCACTTAAAAATTTACAAAAAAACATTGCCAGAATTGATATAAATAAGCCTGAAACTTTTTCTGAAAAACTTTTAGTAGAGGATGGTTCTAGTGAAATAGTTGATTTATCAAAAAGTTTTAATCAACTTATGGCAAGAATTTATAAAGATTATAAGAAACAAAAGGATTTTTCGGCAAATGTAGCCCATGAGCTGCGCACGCCAGTTGCTGTTATGAAAGCTCAAGTGGATGTTTATAAAAGAAAAAATATAAGTAAAGAAGAAGCAGTTTTTGTAGAAAAAATTGATGAAAATATTGAAAAACTTAAAAATTTAATAGAAGCTGTTTTAATGTTTTCTAAAAATCAAGAAGCAAACATTAGCAAGGTTTGTATAGGAAGTTTGATTGAAGAAATTTTGTTTGATTTAGAAGATAAGATTGCAAATAAAAATTTATCGGTAAACTTTATAAAAGATGAAGATTTATGCCTGCAAACTGATGATACACTCCTTCAAAGACTATTATTTAATATTATCGAAAATGCAATCAAATATAATAATGAAAATGGATCTATAGAAATTATTACAAAAAAAGAAAAATGCAATACTATCATCGAAATATCAGATACTGGCATAGGTATGACAGATGAACAAAAAGAAAGGATTTTTGATCTTTTCTATCAAGCGGATTATTCTAGATCTGGCGAAGGTTTTGGTATTGGACTGGCACTTTCTAAGGAAATTGTAGATTCTCTAGGTGCTAAAATAACAGTTTTGGATAATAAATCTTCAGGATCTACATTTGTTATTTCATTCTTAACAGAAAATTAATTCTTTATTTGCTATCATTGATTATGAGGTAAAGATATGATAGAAAAGGACAAAAAAATAATTAGCAAAATATTATTAATAATTTCTATAAGCTTTGTGGTATATGGTGCTTATAGAGGTGAAGTAAATAGTGTATTTACCAAGGCAATCAACCTGTGCTTGGAGTGTATAGGCATTGGATAAGATAAAAAACATTGGCCGACATAAAATTCAAGCCCTAACAGCCTTGGCCTATAATTTTCATATACCAAACTTTTTTAAGGGCAAAATTTACAGTGGTCCTACAAAAAAATTATGCTTGCCAGGACTTAATTGTTATTCCTGCCCAGGAGCAGCAGGAGCGTGTCCAATTGGATCTATGCAAGCAGTTATGGGGTCAAAAAAGTACAAGTTTTCATATTACGTTTTTGGCATGATGGCATTTTTTGGAGTAATGTTTGGAAGACTCATTTGTGGTTTCTTCTGTCCCATGGGTTGGTTTCAAGACTTAGTTCACAAAATACCTAGCAAAAAACTCTCCACAAAAAAATTAAAACCCCTAAGATATATAAAATACATAATATTATTTTCCCTTATAATAGCCTTAGCATTTATAATGGGTGATAGGTATGAAGTGATTCCTCCATATTTTTGCAAATATATCTGTCCCCAAGGTATCCTAGAGGGAGCTATTCCTCTAGCTATTAAATCTCCTTCATTAAGGCTAGCTTTAGGAAATTTGTTTAACCTAAAGCTTGGGATACTTGTTGCAACAATAATATTATCTATTTTATTTTATAGACCGTTTTGTAAGTGGATTTGCCCGCTAGGTGCCTTTTATTCATTTTTTAACAAATATTCATTTTATCAAATGGATGTAGATAAAGATAAGTGCATCGAATGCGGAAAATGCGCAAGAGTTTGTAAAATGGATGTAGATATTAGAAAAAATACTGGCCACTTAGAGTGCATAAGGTGTCATGAATGTACAAAATCTTGTCCAACAAAAGCCATATCTTCCTCTTTTTTTATACAAAGGAGCAAAAATGAGAAAAGTAAATAATATTTACACAATTATCATGCTAGGACTTCTCCTGGCAGCTTGCCAAAATAATGATAAACAAGCAAATGATGAAAAGATGAAAAATGAAACAAAAGCTGAAATACCAGCAGAAAAAGAAGATCAAAAAACTGATAAAAAAGAAAGTGAAGAAAAAGAAGAGAATTCTAAAGAAACTGATAATAAAGAAATGACTATGGAAGAAAAAGATCCTTCCAAAATGGCAGATAAAAATACTCTTCCAAATTTTACAGCAAAAGACCAAGACGGTAATCCATTTACTAATGAAGATATAGCAAAAAATGATGCGACAGTAATAAACCTTTGGTTTACAGGTTGCTCAGCGTGTGTCGAAGAAATGGATGAATTAAATAATATAGCAGATGAACTTAAAAAAGATGATGGCGTAGACTTTGTATCAATGTGTACAGATGTAAATTACGATGACTCTACAAAAGAAGCTTATCAAAGAATAATAAAAGACAAAAACCCAACCTACAAGGCACTAGCAGTAGACTATGAGGGAGATATGAAAGATTATTTAGAAAATATATTCGTATATCCAACAACAATAGTAGTAGACAAAAATGGTAATGTAATAGGCGATCCAGTAGAAGGAAGTCTAGTATCTGAAGACCAACAAGCAAAATTAAAAGGAAATATTAAAAAAGCAATAGAATCTTCGCAAGCATCCAAATAGGGTGCTTTTAGTTTGCATTAATATATTGTTATTTATTATCAAGATAGGGGTATAAAAAATGTTATAAGAAATGAGGTAAGTATGTATTTTGAAGATTATAAAGTAGGACAAGTTTTTGACGAAGAGATAGAATCTGTTTCCTTTACGGAAGAAGAGATTATCGAATATGCCAAAAAATTTGATCCAAGACCTATTCATATAGATAAAAAAGCGGCAGAAAAATCTAGATTTGGAAGAATAATTGCATCTGGTTCATTTGCTAATATGGCTTTTTGGGCTCAATGGGTAAAAACTGGTATTGATGCTGATTGTGTGGTGGCTGGAGTTTCTGTCGATGAAGCTAAGTGGATAAAGCCAGTTTATCCTGATACTATTTATAATATAAAAGTAGAAACTGTTGATAAAAAAGTAAGAAGAGAAGGTAAGGATGGTTTTATTAGCCAGAAACTTATGGCATATGATCCTTGTGGGGAGCTTGTCCTTAGCTATGCAGTAACAGCATTGGTAAATTTTAGCGGAGAAACACAAACAAATAAATGATATTGATATTTATTATCAATAACGGGTATAATAATATTACTAAGGCATAATGCCTAGTTTTAATAAGAATAACCATAAGGAGTTTATAATATGCTAAAATTAATGCAATTACCATATGAATATGATGCTCTACAGCCAGTTATATCAAAAGAAACAATGACGTTTCACCATGATAAACACCATCAAACTTATGTAGATACAGCAAATAAACTTTTAGAAGGCAGTGAATATGAAGAAAAAGAATGTCCAAAATGCCTACTAAAATCCATTGATGATATTACAGATGATGCTGATAAAAAACAAAAACTTATCAATAACCTAGGCGGAGTACTAAATCACAATCTATTCTGGAATACTATGCAACCAGGTGGGTCAAGTAAACCAGTTGGTGAATTAAAAGAAGCTATCGATAAAAAATTTGGATCATTTGAAGAATTTAAAAAAGAATTCGAAGAAGCTGGTAAAGGACAATTTGGCTCAGGATGGGCATGGCTAGTAATTAATGATGGAGAACTTGAAGTAATTTCTACTAAAAATCAAGATAACCCAATTCTAGAAGGTAAACAAGCTATTTTAGGAAATGACCTTTGGGAACATGCTTACTATTTAGACTATCAAAACGCCAGAGCAAAATACTTAGAAGAATGGTGGAAATTAGTAAACTGGGATGTTATTGAAGAAAGATACCAAAAAGGTGGTACTTGCAAATAATTAACAAGTAAATACAATAATTTAACCGTTGGTTTTTTCCAACGGTTTTAAATTCACTAATTTGATATAAAATTATCTATATACTATATTATATTTTAAATACGAGTTATTTTTTTAATAAAGTACTTAAATGTTTTAAAATTTTAAAATTTTTTTATGAAATCATTTTCTTTTATGAAAAAACGTGATATGATATAGCTTGATATAAAGCTTTATACAAAAATATATTATTAG
>QWCQ01000797.1_pt1 | contig 16358 bp, 24 predicted proteins | sample 1972701 | NCBI WGS metagenome assembly QWCQ01 (sample SAMN09866704, study PRJNA288562) | Human gut metagenome isolate pre4_stool, whole genome shotgun sequencing...
ACTAAGTGGAATACAGCAGGGAAATTAGCTCTGATTATCGGCAATGAAGGCAAGGGCATTTCTGCTAATATTAAAAAGCGAGTTGATGAAATGCTTACCATTCCTATGAATGGACATGTGCAGAGCCTTAATGCTAGTGTGGCGGCGGCTATTCTCATGTATGAAGTATTTAGAAATCGCCTATGAAACGGAAAATTTTATTAGTAGATGGCTATAATATGGTGGCTTTTTGGCAAGAGACTCGTTCTCTCTTTAACAAAGGGGAATTAGATGCAGCACGAACCATTCTGCTTAACAAACTCAGTAATTACGCCAGTTTTGAACAGTTGGAAATTATCTGTGTGTTTGATGCGCAGTATATGCCGGGAGTTCGCCAGACTTATGATGAATTCAATGTTACGGTTGTGTTCACTGAGGAAGAAGAAACAGCAGACGATTACATTGAGCGTTTGGCAACTGATCTCAACAATCCTAGAAATCAGGTATCTGTGGCAACGAGCGACTTAAATGAGCAGTGGACTGTCTTTAAGGGGCTTTGCGTGTTTCGACTCGTGAACTAGAAAAGCGAGTAGCTGTTACAAAGTCAAATCTCAATCAAATGAGCCAACAGCTTAAAATGGGAAAACCACCTTTGCGTCCTATGGACAATCCAACCTTGCGCGATTTACAGAAAATGATGGAGAAAAAGAAAGATGACTTTTAAAATTTTAACTGATTCAACCACAGATCTTCCAGAAAGCTGGGCTTTGAAAAATGATGTTCAAATCCTTGGCTTGACTATTCAGTTGGACGGGACAACTTATGAAACGGTCGGGGATAAGAAACTGACGAGTGAGCAGCTCCTCTCTAAAATGGAAGCAGGGAGCCAACCAACAACCAGCCAAATCAATGTCGGTCAGTTTGAAGATATCTTTCGTCGCTATGCTGAGGTCGGCATGCCAGTTCTTTATATTGCGTTTGCTTCAGTCTTGTCAGGAACTTACCAAAGTGCGGTTATGGCACGGGATATGGTTTTGGAAGATTTTCCAAAAGCAGTTATCCGGATTATTGATACCAAGGCGGCATCTATGGGAGAAGGTATTCTGGTGATGAAAGCGGTGGAAGCGAAAGCTGCCGGTCAAAGTTTGGAACAAGTAGTAGCCTTAATAAAATCTTTAGTTCCAAAAGTGAAAACGTATTTTCTAGTAGATGACCTAAATCATCTTATGCGTGGTGGACGAATTTCAAAGACCGCAGCTCTCATGGGAAGTTTAGTCAATATTAAGCCAGTCATTGCAGTTAAGGGAGATGGAAGGCTAGATTCTGTGGCTAAAGTCCGTGGGAAGAAAAAGGCTCAGACTGAGGTGGTGCGCATGACCTTGGAAGATATTGCCGATCCGCGCGTGGTAATTGCCTATGCAGGAGCAGACAGCCAAGAGGTGGCTCAAGTCTTAAAAAATCAGCTTCTTGCCTCTGAGCAAGTCAATGAAGTTTTAATTTTACCATTAGGACCAGTCATTTCCACTCACACGGGTCCTGGAACTTTGGGACTATTCAGTATTGCCCATGAAAATCAAGATTAAGCGAAATGAAACCGTTCTTTCATAAATAATTTATCAAATATATTGACTTTTACCCCTAAAATTTGGTATGATAGTAAACGGTATTGTTTACCCCATTTGTAAGGCCCCGGAACCTTCCAAATAACTTGCGGACCGGAACATCCGCCTTGTAAACAAAAACGATATTCATATAGGAGAAATCATGAACAAAACAACATACATGGCTAAGCCAGGTGAAGTTGAACGTAAATGGTATGTAGTAGACGCTACTGATGTACCTCTTGGACGCCTTTCTGCTGTTGTAGCAAGCGTACTTCGTGGAAAAAATAAACCAACTTTCACACCTCATACTGATACAGGTGACTTTGTGATCGTTATCAATGCTGAAAAAGTAAAATTAACTGGTAAAAAGGCAACTGATAAAGTTTACTACACTCACTCAATGTACCCAGGTGGATTGAAATCAATCACTGCTGGTGAACTCCGTTCTAAGAACGCTGTTCGTTTGATCGAAAAATCAGTTAAAGGTATGCTTCCACATAATACTCTTGGCCGTGCTCAAGGTATGAAATTGAAAGTATTTGTAGGCGCTGAACACACGCACGCTGCACAACAACCAGAAGTTCTTGATATTTCAGGACTTATCTAAGGAAAGGAACAAATAAGCTATGTCACAAGCACAATATGCAGGTACTGGACGTCGTAAAAACGCTGTTGCACGCGTTCGCCTTGTTCCAGGAACTGGTAAAATTACCGTAAACAAAAAAGATGTTGAAGAATATATCCCACACGCGGATCTTCGCCTTGTCATCAACCAACCATTCGCAGTTACTTCAACTGTTGGTCAATACGATGTTCTCGTAAACGTTCTCGGTGGTGGCTACGCTGGTCAAGCAGGAGCTATCCGTCACGGTATCGCTCGTGCCCTTCTTCAAGTAGACCCAGACTTCCGCGACTCACTCAAACGCGCTGGTCTTCTTACACGTGATGCCCGTATGGTAGAACGTAAGAAACCAGGTCTTAAGAAAGCTCGTAAAGCTAGCCAGTTCTCTAAACGTTAAGAACCGCTTTACAACAACGATTACAAGCATTTTGCAAGTCTCTTGCAAGGTGCTTTTTTTAGTTGATTTTTGCTTTTGATACCTTTTTTGATACCGTTTTGGAAAAACTTTTACATCTTTTTTGATTATATTCTTATCTTTGAATAGTTTATATAATTGACGTATACTTCCTGTTTATGTTAAACTTTGAGAGTGTAATGACAGGAAAATCAGGTTGGGATTCATTCCTAACAGGCTTCGATGCTGTCCTTGGAGAAAATTCTTCTAAAAAATCGGGATTGCGATGCAAATCGCCCGCATTACTCTACTCTAGACTTACTGTCTGGAGTTTTTTGTATTGTTTTTTAGATAACTCGCAAATTGTTTGATGGATCTATCTTCTCCGTTAGCTGTTGAATGGCTGTAGGTGTCTAAAGTCATTTGACTACTTGCATGCCCTAACCTTTTGGCAGTGTTGACAGGGTCGACTCCGATTTCAATCATCAAGGTAGCATGAGTATGTCTGAAGCCGTGAGGACTGATTTTCCTTAAGCCATGTTTTCGAATAATCCTTGAAAGTACATTGTTGATATAGTCTGCATGTAGTGGCTCTATTGAGCCTGTACGTGTGCAGTAAGTGAAGATAAAATCTTGCTCGATAGAAAGAGGTGCGACTGCTAGTTGTGCCTTTTCTTTTTGGCAATTTGACTTCCATTCTTGCAGAATAGAGATAGTTTCGCTATCTAGCTTAATCTTTCGAACTGAAAAATTGTTTTTAGTGCCTTTTTCGACTGCCTGACCGTCTAATCGTCCTAGGCTCTTGCTTATGCTGAGAGCCTCGCTCTGAAAGTCTATATCAGCCCATTTAAGAGCGTACAGCTCGCCTTTCCTTAAGCCGCTATAGGCTAGTAATCTAAAGAGTGCATAATGCTTATAAGGCTCTTCCTGAAGGACAATGTTTAGGAACTCTTGTAGTTCTTGAACCGTCCAATAATTTTCTGTCCGTATCTTCTTCCTCTTTGGCATAATGATTTCTGTCATAGGATTATGCTTAAGCAATTTCATCTTAATCGCAAAGTCAAAGACTTTACCAGTGTAAGACTTGATTTGCTTGATATTCTTGAAAGTCTTTGCTTTTTCCGTGATAAAGTTCTGGCAGCCTAAAGGGGAGATTTTACTGATAGGTAATTCTCCCATGACTGGCAGAATGTGCAACCTAAACATATCAAGAGTACGTGAAGCCGTTGTCGGCTCTACCGTATCTTGATAGGCTTGATACCATTTTTCAAAAATCTCGCTATAAGATTTTTGAGATGGCTTGATGAACTCTTCCAACTTTCCTGAAGCCTTAAGATAAATGAGCCTAGCTTCGTAGTCTTTGGCTTCCTTTCGAGTACGAAAGCCACGTTTGATATGGTCTGCACGTTGACCGTCTCTAGTCATATAGACCTTGACAAAATACAAATAGCCATTTTTGGCTTTTTTACTTGGGTATTTGTGAATGGACATTGTAATTTCTCCTTTATTTTTCTAAGGTTTCGGAGCTTGTAAAATAAGGAAATTACGAGTTGTCACGATTATTTTTTATGTTTTTTAGCTATTCTTTGCTTGTATTCATCGGTCTCTATCCATGCCTGCCATACGTAGTGATAATCTGATTTTTCATCTCCGCTATGGTTAATTGTATAAGGAAATTCTTCGGCAACTTCTCTTATCCTTTGTTTGAGTGCATGAATTATATTAGGTTCAATGCCTTCAAAAATTTCATCAATTTTTTTTTCAAGTGTTGGAGTGGATAGAAGCATTGTTTTTACAAAGCTAACATCATCTTTGAAGGGGGTCCACTCGGTTACTTTGTATAAGTTAGTTTTCCCTTGAGCTACTCTAAAAAAACTCTGTAATAGAGGTTCATCACCTGGATTTATCAAGTTAGGCTCTTTTTCATCTCCTAATAGATATCCAACTGATACTCCAAAATATTTTGCAAGAATAACTGCGTTGTTTTTCTTGGGGTTACGCACACCTTGGTTATAGCTTGTTAATGTTGGGTAGGCTATTCCAGTTTCTTCGCTAATTTTTTTTAGTGTTTTACCGCTTAAAGCGACTAGATATGGGATTCGTGTATTCATTTTCTCTCCTTTTGTATCTAAAATAACACAAATAACACAAAAAAACAAATTATGATACAAAAATCATTGACAAAAATGCAAAAGTATTTTAAAATGTATTTTGTATTTAAATAATGCAAAAACAAATGCTTTCGGAGTTTGTAAAAAAGGAAAGGGGTCAACTATGGCTTACACACTAGAAGAACAAGAAACGTTTGTCCGATTTGACGCACTGGATAAACAATGGACGATTGAAACAAATTATTCTCCACACATTCAAAAAGTGCTAAAACTTCCTGAAGCCTATGGAGTGTTAAACACTGAGGAAGAAGATGGCAGAACGATTTGGCTAACTGCCATTATGAAGATTGGTGAGGATTTTTCAATCAACGTATTTCCTAAGAAAAAACGCAAGATGACCGAAGAACAACGTCAAGAACTTGCTGAACGTATGAAACAAGCAAGAGCAATCCTTGAAAAATAGGAGTGCCACTCGGTCTGAAATACTAGATAGGTATATTTATCCTATGGAACTATTTTAGATTGAACTATTCCCAGAAAATAGGCAATGAAAATAGTTTAAAAATGATTTTAACAAAAAGGAGAATCTGCAAATGACAGAAGGATTTACGATACAACTTCCAAAAGTAACCGAAAAGAAGTTACTGGCTCGCTATGATAACATGCTCCAAAAGGCAATAGAAAAAGCCCTTGAAGATAAGGAACTCTATAAGCCTATGGTTCGTATGGCTGGCTTGTGCCGTTGGCTAGATGTTTCAACGACGACTATTGTCAAATGGCAGAAGGAAGGCATGCCACATATGGTTATTGACGGAGTGACCTTGTACGACAAGCACAAGGTCGCTCAGTGGTTAGAACAGTTTGAGAGGTAAGAGCTATGGACTATGATAACGAAAATTACTTAATACCTAAAATTTTATTACAAGATGATTTTTACAGTAGCCTGTCTGCTACAGACTTGTTTGTCTATGCTGTCCTAAAAGACAAGCAGATAGAAGCACCTGAAAAAGGTTGGATAGATGTTGATGGGAGTGTCTATTTAAATTTTAAATTAAACGAGTTAGCCAAGATGTTTTCTTGTAGTAGAACTACAATGAGAACCATTATGCGACGATTGGAAGAAGTCAATCTGATTGAACGTGAAAGAGTAGATATTTATTATGGTCACAGTTTGCCCTATAAAATGTATATCAACGAGGTATGAAAAATGATAAAGATTTATTTTGGGAAAGATAATGCACTTAATCAAGCTATCCAATCACGATTGGACAGCTATCATCTTGATTATCAAGCATTTTCAAGCAAAGATATAGATACTAAAACACTGATGGAATGGCTTTTTAGGTCAACTGATATCTTTGAACTACTAAGCACTAAGATGTTGAAGTATAAGTTGAATACACAAATTACCCTTAGTCAATTTGTTCGAAAGATTTTGAAAGATGTTGATAGTTCCCTAAAGCTTCCCATTGTTGTAACAGAAGAGGTTATCTATTCAAACATGTCTCCTGAGTATGTGACGGTACTTTTGCCGAAAGAATATCGAAAAATCGAAAGAATTCAACTGATGAGAAAGATGGATCAGTTAGATGAAGGTCGGACATTCTGGAGAAATTTTGAAATACTCCGCAAACAATCTGAACTACGTTGGTTTGAATTGAATGAGTTGTTGTTTGCTGACGAGTCAGATGATTTAGGAGAAATCAAAAAAACTAAAGACCGTTTCTTTAGCTACAAGAAAAATAAACAGGTGCCACCTGATGAGATTATTGAAAAAATCCTCAAAATATTTTTAGTTGACCGAGAAGACTTTTTTAAAAAATCTCCTTCAGATTTACAAAATTTCTAGTCAAAAATATTTATGAAAACAGTTGTGAAAATATTATGAAAATAGATTTTAGGGGTCAGATTTTGAGGTGCTACGAAAAATTTATAACAGGGCGCCCTCTAACAGCCCGCTATGTGCACATCTGATGTGCATTTACTACACCCGTTTTTTGGCAAGTTTGGCTGGAGCAAAATGAAAATGGTCCGACGAAGTCGGCTCGGGGTTGCTCCCCCGAGAATGTCATTTTACGTAGGCCTTTACGCAGTCAAAAAAATTGGCGCCGATAGGCGACCTCTACAAGAAAGGAGGTTGATTTGGAATTAAAAGTTAGCTTAGACAACATCACTATTACAGCTTATATCAAACCTATCAAACTCCTTGATCTCAAAAGTTTGATAGAAAGTCATATAGCCATTATCGTCCAGACTGCTATGACTGATATGTTCAGAGCTTACACAAAGGATGGAGGTCAAGTTGTGCTCCACATGGAATATGACAAAATAAAAGGACAAGCCTTTAATGCTCGCCCTTTCCGTTTGGAGTTCAACCCTAATAAACTCCGTTCAGTAGATACTGAAATTATAGACACTATTATACCATATCTTGAAGATATTTCAATATCTCGTGCTGACTTAGCTTTTGATTTGTTTGAGGTTGATTGTAGTGAGTTTGTGCTAGAGAAAAAAGGGCGCCCCACTGCGACCAAAGAATTTCGTTCAGATACTGGAAAACTAGAAACGAAGTATTTAGGTGCTTCTCGCTCGGAAAAACAGGTTAGGCTGTATAACAAGAAAAAAGAGCAACTAGAAAATGGGACTGACAAAGAAAAGGAATTTGCAAGTCAATTTAAGCATTGGTGGCGCTTAGAATTTCAGCTTCGGAGTCGCTCGGTTGAAGAAATATTCGAGGTCATTGACTCTATTATCTTTAAACCTTTTATGTTTGATGATTTACCAGTTGAAACTCAGATATATTTAGTCGCATATACACGCAATAAAAATGTTTGGCAAAAATTACATAGAAATACAAGAACTAAATATAAAAAGATTTTAGAAACCTATAAAACATCTGATATTGACTATCTGAAATTGATGAAAGATTTATTAAAACATGAACGACCAATATTAGAAAAACAGCTTGCCTATTATGGGGGAAGAGAAACAAAAATAGCTTTCAACCATTTGGTTGAAAATCCAGTATTAACAAGGAGTTATGAGGCCTAAAATGAGAATAAAAGACTACGCTGATATCCTAGGAGTTAGTAGTCAATCCATCTATAAACGGATACGATCTCCAAAATATAAAGAGAGGTTGAAAGGTCATTTATACCTAGACAACCAAAAGGTTGAAAACCTTGATTTAATAGGCATTAGAATACTTGAAGATTATCATTTTGAAAATGATGTGATTAAACTTGAGAAAGAATTAGAGGAGGCTAAAGAACAAGGCAAACAACTAGAACAAGATTTGCAACTTTTGAGAGGCTATCGGAAGAGTGAGCAACAAAACTTAAAAGCTTGGGCAGATTATGCTGAACGATTGGAACAACATAGAGTTTACTTAATGCTTGCACTCACTACTGTATCTATAGCTTTCCTTGTAGCTTTAGCCTTTGCCGTCTTCTGACGGCATTTGTCGGACAATGCGAAGCGTCCGACCCTGGGGCACCGACAGAGTGCCCTACTCGCTTCGGCGAGTATAGTCGAAACTCCTCTTGTGGCTCGAGAGGTGATTCGATGTCGCTCCTGTATTCGGAGCGATGTGCCGTCTGCAAGACCCTTCGGAGAACGCACATTTACGGAGTAAAGTGTAGTGCGTTACACTTTACATGGAAGTCGTGCCGATTCTTCAGGAAAAAATCTACCCTATGGGTCACTTAGTCCTGGTGGCAATCTTCCGCCACCAGCTCGGCGACCCTTTGAGCCGAGAAAGGAGAACAAGCTATGAGTTACGCTGTAGCTAGGATGCAAAAAATGAAATCTGGAAATCTTGGTGGTGCCTATCGTCACAATGAACGAATTTTTGAAAATCACTCGAACAAGGATATTGACCCAGAAAAAACTCACCTAAACTATGAATTAACCGACCGTGACCGCTCTATCCCATACGATAGACAGATTAAACAATACATCAACGATAATAAAATATCCAAACGTGCTCTACGTAAAGATGCCGTTTTGTGTAACGAATGGATTATTACATCAGACAAGGCATTTTTTGAGAATATGAGTCCGGATCAGATTAAGAATTTTTTTGAAACAGCAAAAAATTTCTTTGCTGAAAGATACGGTAATAGTAATATCGCTTATGCTATGGTACATCTTGACGAGAGTACGCCCCATATGCACTTAGGACTTGTACCTATGCAAAATGGCAAGTTAAGTTCTAAGTCATTATTTGGCAGTCGTGACCAACTGAAAGAGATCCAGGAAGCATTTCCTAGATACCTGAACAAACACGGATATAATTTGCAACGTGGGGAATCTGATAGCAAGAAGAAACACCTCGAAACAGCAGAATTTAAAGAAAAGCAACGCTTACTAGATGATACTGATAAAAAGATAGTTGATAAAACCGAAAAACTAAAGCAACTAGAAAAACAGGAAAAGCAAGCTACCGAAAAAATCAAGCAACACGAAAAAGAGAAAGATGCTTTACTAGATGATATAGCTGTTTTGGAGTCTATTCAACCTTTACAGATTGAAGAAATGAAAAAAGACAAATTAGTCAGACGTACATTTGACGGAAAACTAAAAATGGATAAAGCAACCTATGACAGACTCTTTCATACAGCCTCCCAAAATGCACTAGATAATAATAGGCTAAGGCACGAAAACAGCAAACTTGAACATCAATTACAGCAATCACTTTCTAAACAGAATAACTTAGCTAAAGAACTGATGAAGAGTGATCATATATTGTCTGAAAATCGTACGCTAAAATCAGAAGTCGATAAACTAAAACACGCAAATAAAAAACTCAATGAAAGTATAAAACGATTAGGTGAGCAATTAAATGCCGTAAATAAAAAACTTGCACTTTGGCGCAAAACAGCAAGAAATTACATGCATCCTAAAGAATTCGGCAGAATGTTACATGTCATAAATCAAATACGTCCACCAAGAATAACCATTATGTCAGTCGCTCGAAGTGTTAAAAATATGATTGAAAAAAATATATTTTAAGCACTTTATGCCGTGAAAGTCTCTTGATAACAAGCTAGTCGACTTTAGACTAAAGTCAGTCGAGTCGGCAGGCTGAAAAGCTGACGACCGATTGCCAAAGGCTAAAAGAGACTAGGTTACTTGTTGTCAAGAGAACCATGGAATAAATGAACAAGGAGAAAGAACATGACTAATACTAATAAACCACTTGTTTATAAAATCTCACAGCCTACCCCTTTTTCTGGAAAGGAATTGATAGGCTTCTTACAAATTGTCCATAAAGAAACGACAGGTGAAGATTTATTACCTGCTTTGCCCCTAAGTATTATTGAAACATCTATTCTGGAAGATGAACAAGGTCAGGAATTTTGGACGAAAGATTTATCTATCAATGTTCTAGAAATACGACTCAAGGATAACTACAATATCCGTTTTATTCAAGAAAAATTGGACTTATATATCATCATTGAAGATTTGGAAGCCTTCAGACTAGGTTGTTCTCAGCTAGTAGAGGATTTAGTAAACCCTAATAAAAAGTATTTGGTTTATCGTGATTTTATCAGGGCTTATCGCAATATGCTTCCTCATGAAAAAATAGAATTTCATCAGAAGAAAATACGAGAGGAAATCGCCCGTAAAAATTCTAGTAAGAAGTAACCTGTAGTATAATATTGAGAGAGGAGATAACGCTATGAGAAAAACGCTATTTGGTTGGATGATTGCATTTTCTGTATTACGCTTTTTTGGCCGCTCTGTGAGACAGTCGAATAAGGCGTTGCGTCGCTTATTGCGATAAATGCGAATTTGGGGAAAATCCTAGTTTTTTGATAACTAGGATTTTTACTTGCTTAAAATCTATACATGGTATATAATAAATCTATAAATATAGATTGGAGATATATCATGGCTATAACATTATCAAAGCAATATAATTTTAAGTTGAATGAGGCCACTATGGAACAAGCTCGAAATATTATTAAGGCAAAGGGCATGACCATGACTGAAGCCATCACGCTTTTTGTTGAGCAAATTGTACTTGAGCAAGATTTGCCTATTAAGACGGCCGAAGATCTACATAGAGAACAGTTGATTGATGAATTACAAGCCCAATCTGAACGAGCCTTGAGAGAATACGAGGCAGGAGAAGGCACTTCCCTAGACAATATGAGGGCACGCTATGGCTTATAAAGTGATTGCTTCAAAAGAGGTCGAGGAAGCTATCGACAATATACACGACTATATAGCTACGGTACTTCTATCCCCTCAATCTGCCAAAAATACTGTGACTAAAATTTTAGACAGCTTAAAAAGTTTAGAAATCTTTCCTGAAGCAGGTTTTGATGCTGATGAACGAATAGGCGTTAAGATAAATAGCAAATATTTGACTAGGGGAAAAATTATTGGACAATATGTGCTACTGTATTTTGTGATTGAAGAAGATAAAGTTGTATTCTTGTCGCATCTCTTTCATACTAAGAGTGATTATGTGAATTTACTACGAAAAAGCAATAAAAAAAGCTCAAATGATTGAGACAGATTTCGTTTATTTTATAAGCTCCGAAACTATAGAAAATTGATACCTTTTTGATACCGTTTAGGTTTAGATATTTGTTTATAAATAAGATTTTTGATGATTTTTTGTTTTAGAAACGTTGATTTTAATGGTATTTGAGTTTAAATAATCGAGTGAACCAAAAACCAGGTCTTAAGAAAGCTCGTAAAGCATCACAATTCTCAAAACGTTAATCAATACGATTATATCAACGTTTCAAAGCACTTTGCAAAGATTTTGCAAAGTGCTTTTTTGTCGATTTTTGAGCTAGAATAGCTTTGTGATAACCTTCTGATAACCTCTTCTAAATTTTAAAAATCATGATTCTATTTTGCTTTATTGAGATAATTTGCAAATTTGTCAATAGAGTTTTTCTCACCAGTTTTTGTGGTGTGAGTGTAGACATCTAATGTCATCTGACTGCTTGCATGACCGAGACGTTTTGATGTATTAGAAGGATCGATTCCAATTTCAGACATAAGTGTTGCATGTGTATGTCTAAACCCATGTGGGCTAATTGGTTTTAATTTATGCTTTTTAATGATTCGATTTAGTACATTATTAATGTAATCAGCATGCAAAGGTTCAATTTTGTCATTGCTTGATATGTAAGAGAACATATATTCGTTACTGATATTTAGTTTTGTAAGAGGCAACTGAGATTGTTCTTTCAGATAGAAATTTCTCCATTGCTTAATAATATCGATTGTCTCATCATCAAGATAGATTGTGCGAACTGAAGATTCATTCTTTGTACTCTTTTCAATTGCTTTACCGTCAATTCTTCCTAGACTTTTGTCTATGTTCAATAGATTGCTATCAAAGTCAATATCAGCCCATTTTAAAGCGTATAACTCCCCTTTTCGTAGTCCACTAAATGCAAGAAGTCTAAATAAAGCAAAATGTTTAAATGGCTCAGTTTCTTTCACTATATCAAGGAAATGATGCAATTCCTCCAGTGACCAAAAATTATCTGATCTTGTCTTTTTGATTTTGGGCATGATAACATTCTTCATTGGATTTCGATCAATGTAGTTCATATTGATTGCAAAATCAAAAATTTTTGAGGTATAGGATTTTATCTGTTTGATATTTTTGAAAGTCTGAGATTTTTGTGTAATAAAGTTTTGACAGTCTAAAGGACTGATTTGGTCAATAAATTTATGGCCAAATATTGGTAGAATATGTATTCGATAGATATTCTTAGTTTGGGAAGAAGTTGTTTCTTCAACGGTCCCAACATAGGCCTTAAACCATTCTTGATAAAGTTCTTTATAAGTGACTTTTGGGTTAGGTTTGTCGGTATTTACTGTTGGGGCAACGACACCAGCTTCTAAACGAGCTTCGTACAATTTTGCCTCTTTTTTGGTTTTGAATCCTCTCTTTAAGTGCCTTTTTTTCTTTCCATAAGCATCTAAGCCAATGTAAAAGCTGACATAGTAAAGGATTCCTTTTTTTGTTTTGTATTTGTGTATAGACATTTTTTCTCCGTATCTAAGTTTTCGGAGCTTATGTAATTGAGAAATGACTGTCTATCTATTTTTTCTATCTTCTTGGCGGATAGCGTATTCGTCTGTTTTAATCCAGCTCTGCCAAACTTTAGAATCTTTATTTTGGTGATTCATATAGTCTATAAACTCAGACATAAAACGTTTGTTTTTCTCTGCTAGGTATTCTGAGAATATATGACGAAATTCATCTGAAAAAGTATCATCAAGTGGCAGTGTTAATGATCTTTCACCAAATTCGATACTTTTCTTTAATTTCTCCATATCGCTTTTAAAAGGTGTTACAGAACCAATTTTAGATGTTTTGAAACTATCTGTAACAATTTTAAGATTTGATGGAGCGTGTGGGTTGCTATCAAGTCCCATAATGTAAGCGACGGAAACATTAAAGTATTTTGCTAATTTTTCAGCATTGTCTTTTTTAGGTTTGCGGATTCCTTGATTGTATCCAGAAAGTGTAGGATAGGCTATATTTGTAGCTTCGCTAATTTCTGTCAATTTTTTTCCGCTATTTTCTATCAGTTTAGTAATATGATTGGTCATAAGAACCTCCTTTTTATCATTATAACACATTTTATTCTTTTTGAATAAAAAAGCTTGACAAAAATTCAAAAAGGATATATAATTCAAAATGAATAACAAATTAAATAGTTTCGGAGCTTATTTAATTTAGAAATGAGGTGTTAATTTATGTCGGAAACTACTTTAGTTGTCCAGCTTCCTAAAGAATTAGAGAAGCAATTACGTGCTCACTATGATGAGATGATTTCAAATGCTGTGGCAAGAGTATTTGAAGATAAAGAACTTTATAAACCCATGGTTCGTATGTCAGGTCTATCTAGGTGGTTAGATGTATCTACGACTACAATCCAAAAATGGACGAAAGAAGGAATGCCAACCATGGTGATTGATGGAGTGACTTTATATGATAAAAGAGCAGTAACAAGATGGTTGAAGCAATATGAAAGATAGGTACTCGTATGAATGGTGTTCAGTGGATCAAGATAACAACAGATATATTTGATGATGAAAAAATTCAATTAATAGAGTCAATGCCAGAAGGAGATACTCTTATTGTAATATGGTTCAAAATTCTGGTGCTTGCAGGAAAGCAAAATAATAGTGGCATACTGAGTTTAGGAAATAAGGTTTATTACACAGAAGAGATGCTTTCAACAGTTTTTAGACGAAAAGCGACATCTGTAAAATTAGCTCTTAGCATGTTTGAAGAATTTGGCATGATAGAAATCATAGATGGCGCTATTACTATTCCAAAATGGGAGAAACATCAGAATATAGATGGATTAGAAAAGATTAGGAAACAAACTAGGGAACGTGTTGCTCGTCATAGACAAAAACAGAAAGCACTAATTACAGGCGAGTCACAACTCGTTTTAGACTGTAACGTTACAGTAACGGATGAAAATAATAATGTAACGCAAGAGATTAAGAACGAGAGTAAGAATAAGAAAGAGATTGAGAATATACTGGATAATAGTTCTAGAAAACCTGAAACTTATATTCCATCTAAATATTATTCTTTGTTAGAATCTATTTCTTATAAGTACAATGATAGATTTTTGTATCCTAACAATTACACTTTAACACATGCTCAGAAGATGAAGATAGGCGAGTATTTAGCTAGTGGATATGTAACTAGTGATGAAGTCATTAGCATGATTGAACGGATTCCTGAGGATGCGACTTCTCCTTTAGCGTATTTATTTAAGTCTATGGAGAATTTAAAGCAGGAACGTATGCTGGAGTGCAAAACTATTGCCCATGAAAATGCCCGAAAGAAGTATATGATAAATGAGTAGATATAGGACTGTTCTAAAGAAATGTTATATCACTGAAGAGCAAAATGAAATAGTGAATGACTTGATTGAAATGACAAAACATCTAAATTTTTCCTCTTATGCTAGGAAAATGTTGTTTAAGAGTTCGCCTATTTATCTTCAATTTGATTTTGAATCTTATCATGACTTTATATTTCAAGTTAGAAGAATTATCAATAACTTACGTCAGTTAGAAAGAATAGCAGAACAAAGTGAAGATTTGGATAATGTAAGGATATTTCACTACTGCGTTGAGCTGATGATAGAATATGAAAAGAAGACAAGTAAACAAGTGAAAGAACTTGTAAAACGACTAAATAAGAAAACGAGGTGATAGGACCATGAGAATAAAATCTGTGTTGAAACAGGTGTTTTTGACGGAAGAAGAAAATAAAAAATTAAATGATTGTATGAGGAAGGAAAATATTCGTAATTTTTCTGAGTTTGCTAGACAAAAATTAATACGAACAGATTTGAACATCCAAAAAGTCTCTTTTGAAGGTTTAGTTCCTTTAACAGAAGAGTTGGAACAAGTCGGAAAGAATATCAATTCTATAGCCCGTCTTGCAACTGTAGTTGGGAGAATAAGCTATGAGAATAAAATGGATATGTCTATTTTGATGCAAAAAATAGTTGATGTGATGGAGGAAAAAGATGTTTATTTTCAAAAGTAACATGGATAAAGATTTCGATCAGATATGCGAATACATATTGAAATTAAAGCGAGCAGAATTATTTCTTCATGGAATTAAACAACAAGATAAAACGAAGGCTCGTTTGTATCATGCGATGCTGGAATATTACGATGCTAATCATAAAAAAGAAAGACATATGAGAATTTTAAAATAAGGAAACGCTGTAAAAAATTTTTTGCAGCGTTTTTATATATCTTCTTAAAAAATTTGTACACACAAAGTACAGCTAAATTGTTTTTTTTGGATTATTTTATAGAGAGGGAGAGATTTCTCATAATTTGACTTTGCGAGCTCAGAGTCTGTATACACACACTCCCAAAATCATCCCAAAATTTGTATACACAAAGTGTATGTATTTTTTGGGATGATTTGAATTTTGGGGAAACCCCAAACCCCTTTAGGTTAAGAGAATGAACTTGTGTCTAATAGGCAGATTAGCGTAAATCTATTAAAAGCATACTCAATACTAGGGTAACTTGATTTTTCTATTTGAAACATTTACAATAAAGTTATGAGTATATGTATTGTTTTGAAATTAGCCCTGTAGTTGTCAAACTCACTTTTTATTTATATGCTTAATATTTTGCAAGTTAAGAATTTTTCTTTTGATAAAGGGTAAAACGTTCTAATATATTCATGCCTATATGATTAGTAATTAAATTTTAAAAATTCAATAAGCGCTATAATAGATTATAGGGAAGAATTTTCTATTTCAGTTTCTCAATGCAGCTTTTTAATAGGAGTATAAAATGAGTGTCAAAATTAAAAATATATGGAATACTTTATTTCTCTTAATTTGTTTATCGACAACGGGAATTGGAAAACAGCAAGTAAAGAACATATTATTTTTATATAGAATTCTTTTTGGTAGTGATATTCCTCTCGAATTCATTTTTGTGTTGTACAGATTTTTAATAATGCTATTTATTATAATTTCTGCTATCATGCTATTTATCTTTCCCATAAACAAAGTATAAATTTCTAATTATCTTTTTATATTTTCTTAAATGCTCGTAAAGCCTTATTCTATGTGCTTTCGAGTATTTTTACTGTAGGAAGATAC
>QWCQ01000801.1_pt1 | contig 16274 bp, 15 predicted proteins | sample 1972701 | NCBI WGS metagenome assembly QWCQ01 (sample SAMN09866704, study PRJNA288562) | Human gut metagenome isolate pre4_stool, whole genome shotgun sequencing...
CAAGATTGTCTTTGAGATCAAACAAAATGTTTGATAAGCTAAGTTGACACCTGAATATCTCCCATGACTAGAGTCAGAGGTATCTTGGAGTTAAAATGGTGATATTCATCCCCATGGCTAAAGCCAGGGGGGCTTTCTATCACCCGTTTCGATAAATCCTCTCCCGAACCAAATCCTTAGCCTTTGCAGCACCTACCTGATTGAAATACTTCTCTAGCTGAGAGTCATATGTTGTCCCATTGTGCCGCAACCAGTTCACCACATTGCGCTGCTGAAAAGTATCATCGTAGTCCAATACTTCATCAACCGTGAGGAATTCAAAGTCGCCACGGTGCTCTCTTTTCATGTTATTGAACTCAACGTAATTTTTCGCCGCGTATAACTTTAACTTACCGTAACTTTTCCCACGAGCTTTCTTACTTAACCCAATGCTAGAAAGCACCTCTTCGGCCTTCTCCACGGTCTTCTGACGCTTCTTAGCATTCGTATCCCTCAAAGCATTCCGACGCTTCAGAGAGCTATTAAACCACTCCTTCCACTCATCAGTGGACTCCATGGATACAACTCGATCCTCAAGATACAAATGCACCTTAGTTCTACTCGACCGCTTATTTTTCGCCAGCTTATCGGCCCCCCCAAGAAACTTCTTTATGGCCCCTTCAGTCCACCCGCGATCCTTAATGGCCGTCTTACTCCAATAATTCTTATCGTCTCTACTGTTCATTCTTTTTACTGTATCGCCACAAAGAACAAAAGACAACAAGAAACCCTCCAAGCAGTTAGTTGCTTGGAGGGCCTCACGTCACCTAGAGCCTTGACTCCCTAGGAGAACGTCTTATCTACTAGGCGTTCTTGCGACGTGCAACGAACAACCCAACACCAGCAAGGGCAAGTACCAAAGCACCTACACCCAAGCCGATAACGCTAGCACCAGTGTTAGCCAGTGGGGAAGCTGGCTTCGTGGGGGCAACAGCGTCATCCGTATTGGACTTAACTTCCTTGTCCTGGGGGTCAAGACCAGAAGCCTCGGCTACGTTAATGAACTCGGGCTGCTTAGCCTCGTCAGCGGTAAGAGTGTGTGTACCCTTGAATGTACCAGTCTCGCCAGGCTGAAGCTCAGTCTTATCTCCCTTGGCGTCACTATCAAGAGCACCGTCGAGAATCATGATGTCGTGGATAGCAACAGGAGACTCGTTTGTTACCTTGAAGGTGTATGGAATCTTATCGCCTGCAGAGTAAGCATCCTTGTGGAGCTCAGACTCAGTATCGATGTCCTTAACGAGGGTGAGCTTATTCATGCCAGTAGGAACAGTCTCGGTGTCCTCATTGGACTTCACTGGAGTGCCGTTGGGATCCTCACCATTTGCGTGAGCAATGTTAGTGAACTCAGGCTGGGCAGCCTCTTCCTCGGTAAGGGTGTGGAATCCGTAGAACTTAGCAGACTCACCAGGAGCAAGCTCAGTCTTCTCACCAGTAGCGGGCTCATCAATCTTATCATCAGCAATCGTGACGTTCTTAATGTTTACGCCACCATTGTTAGTGACAGTGAAGACGTAAGGAACCTTGTCACCAGCAGCATAAGTGTCCTTAGCGAACTCAGAGCTGGTATCAACGTCCTTAACCAAGTTCAACTTGTTGAAGTGAATAGTTTCAGAATCCTCAGGAGTCTTCACACGGTTACCCTTGGGATCATCACCTTCTGCGTGTGCAGTGTTGGTGAACTCAGGCTGGGAAGCCTCTTCCTCGGTCAGAGTGTGAACTCCCTTGAATACTGTGGATTCACCTGGATCAAGCTCAGTCTTTCCACCAGTAATCGAACCCTCATCAGCCTTGTCATCAACAACAGTAACATTAGTCATCTTTACAGATCCAGTATTCTTAACGGTGAAGGTGTAAGGAACCTTATCACCTGCAACGTAAGAATCCTTGTGGAGCTCAGATTCAGTGTCAATGTCCTTGACGAGAGACATTTCTGGATTATCTGGAGTCGGCGCTGGCTTATCTGGAGTTGGTGCAGGCTTCACAGGGGTCTTGACTGGAACACGGGCGTCGTCGCGGTTGGACTCGACATCAGTTCCGTTATCGGCACGCTTACCTGTCGCAGTTGCGAAGTTGACGAACTCGTCATTCTCAATGTATCCGGACTTGTTCTTATCGGTCTTCTTGAGGTCAGCCTCAGTAAGCTTGTGTGTGCCAGTACATGTGGTGCTAGCTCCCACAGCAATGTCAGTGGGGTTACACTTAGCAGCAGAATCAAGAACGTCATCCTTAATGGCGATATTCTTCATATCGACCTTACCCTTGTTGGTGACCTTGAATGTGTAGTCAATAGTATCACCGACAGCGTAGGACTTCTTCTTGTTGGCAACATCCTTTTCAAGCTTAAGCTCAGAAGGAAGCGGGGTTACCTTGACGTTACGGATGGCGTGAACGTCGGTACCAGCACCTGTCGAAGCGGAGAAACCGAACTTGTAGGTATCAGGAATCGCGCTAGCGGGGACATATGTCTCAAGGTAAGGGCGAGTGTTGTTAACCTGAGTTGGATAATCGGACTCAGACTCGGCCTTGGCTGCAACAGTTACCTTAACCTTGTCACTACCAGCGGTCTTAGGGTCAATGGTGACCTTAATGTTCTTGTAGTGAGTGAAGGAAGGCTGAATCTTAGCATCCTTAAGGTTGGTGATTGAACCGAACTGTCCAAGCATACTTGGGATCTTTGTAATCATTCCACCAAGATCGACGTTTCCATTCAGGATACCATCCAAATCAGGGATTCCAGACGCATCGAGGTTTGCGTTAGCACGGAAGGACTTCAAACCGAAGAGGGTGTTAATGGAACCCTGGTCAACCCCGTTATTGAGGTTGTAACCAGTGGAAGCCTTAAGAGCGTACCCGTCCATTCCATTACCTGGTCCACGAAGCGACATAACGTCACCTGTTGGCTCCCAGTCTTTATCCTCGGCGTAGTACCCGGCCTTCTCTCCAACCTTAATGAGACCCCAAGAGTGGCAATCGGTCAACGTACCAAGGCTTCCCAAAGGGTTGCCCATGTCTATTTGCGGTACCTTGATGTTGCCGCGAGGATCACGAACACAAGCCTCTCCACCCTTTAGGTCCTTAGCAGCGCGGAGTGAAGAAGCCTCTGGAGCATGACCAGGGTTCTCTGAGTTCTTAGCAAGCTCCCAAGTATTACCTGCACGCCCAAAGTTACCCCAGGAGTCAAGGGAGAGGCCAATAACACCGTTATCTACACCCTTGTGAGGCTGATCTTTGTGGTCTCGCTGAACGGAAGCATAGGAAAAGGATGCGCCATAAGAACCAATAGCGTTCTCATCAAGTGTTTTTGTCTTAGCACCGTCAACAAGGAAGAATCCGATACCGTCAGCGCCACGAGTGGTGTCCCGCTCGGTAGCCTTATTGTTGACGATACGTTCTACGTATCCACCACCCTGAATCTGGTCGAATGTGATCTCGAGGCCACGAGGGGCTGGAATCTCCTTATTGTAAAGAGCTGCACCCTTCTCTTCACCGAGAAGAGGGCTTCCGTTTACTCCCTTAAGGAGCGGGGTTCCGGAACGCTTTGCTGATGTAAGCTGTACCCATCCCTTAGACTTGTTGGGATCTCCATTCCATCCTTCGTCGCTTTGACCCTTGGTGGCACAGTTATTTGCGTCACCGCCGTTGGTCAAACAAGCATTACCTGCGAAAACCCAGTCAGCCGGGTTAGATACGCCATTGGAGAAGGACTCGTTCACAGCGCTATTGTCTCCACCAGCAGTCTGAGCCATTGCTGGAGCAGCTGTCACACCTGCAAGGGCAGGGGCAGCGAGAATAGACAAAGCTGAGGCTGTTGTGAGCATCTTCTTGGAAGATGCCTGCACCTTACGTGTCTTTTTCATTTAAAACCTACTTTTCTTTCGTGTGTCTATTACTAAATAATTAGTAATGTTGCTATGAGGTCAAGGTTACACACTTAGTATCCCCATACCTCGTAATACTGTATCACCTAATCATAATGTTTGTGCTTTAAAAGAGACAAAAGGACGTATTTTAGTTTAAAATACTCATTTTTTAAAAACGTTCTGCGTTTTTCCACAGTAGTCGTTAAAAATTGCAGGTAATAAGCCATCCCGTGTTTTTGTGATTTTAACCACAAAAGACTCCAGGAACCTAATCCTTGATAGATGCCTCCTACCCGTACACCCGATCTATACGCCGAGTAGCCAAAGAAACAGAGATCTCATCAGTCAAACGTGCCTTAGTAAACCCCTCGGGGTCCTCGATGCCTAACGAACGAGCAAAATTAATCTGAGCATCAGTAGGAGCCTGATTCTTCAACTGATTCTTAGAGCGACGAGGCAAATCTCCCTTACTCTGTAACGCACGCTCCGCAGACAACATAGCTGACTCCAAATCAGCATGATCCCAGTCGATCCAATCGCCCTGAACAGCCCCTTTAGCGGTCACCCAACCCGTGGCAAACGCCGACGAATCAGCATTACCGCGAATAAAAACCAAAAACTCCCTACCAGGCAAAAAAGGAGTTCCCACACGAGTACGCAACCACCGAGGAGGATTAGGATCTACCACACCTGCAAACAAATCTAAATCCTCAAGCTGCAAAATGCCCCGACGCTGTTTCTTTGGAGGTCGCTTTTTTTCCTCCTCCGCGTCGAGCTCTTCCTCGTCTAAAACATCGCCTTCAGGGTTGACGTACTCGATATCAAAATCGTCATCCAGATCCTTCAAAGAAGCCAAAGGGATAAACTTTGAATGCCCCGCCAAATCTAATACTAAAGCATCCGTCTTCTCCTTACCTGTCGCAGGATCTGTATACAAACGAATGGCGCGACCTACCTGCTGAAAGTGCAAAGACTTTGACTTCGTAGGACGAGCCATCACCACACAATCGCACCGGGGGAAATCAGCACCCTCGGTCAACACAGTTACAGTCACCATGACCTGCAACTGGCCCGACCTAAACCTCTTATACACATCTTCGCGCTCCTCACCTGACATATCCCCCACAATTGCAGCTGAAGGAAAACCAGCCTTCTCTAATGCTTCAACCAGAGCATAAGCATGGTCTACACCTGCAGCAAAAACAATACACGCGCGATCAGACGCATACATGTTCATGGAAACCACAGTTGAACCTACAGAAGATATCATCGTCTCCTCCAAATCCGACTGCACAAAATCACCCGCTGCTACACGAACCTGGGACAAATCAACCTCAGGAGTCACCACAATCTTCGCATGCGGCTTGACAAGAAATCCTTGCTGAATAGCCCACAAAAGATCGCGCTCAAACACAACTTCTTGCCATACATCTTCAAGCCCCCCGCCACTTCTCCACATAGTTGCTGTAAAACCAACAGCTGGGATCCAATCAACAAGATCAAAACAACCAAGATCGGACAACACTTGCTTATATGTATCAGCCGCGTAATGATGAGCCTCGTCCACCATCACGGCTTCAATCTTACCGATCTGCTCCAAATGCTTGTCAGATGCAGCTAAGGTCTGAACACTAGCAACCACGACATCATTATCGTACTCACGCTTAACCCCCTTAACTACACCTACGGAAATCTGAGGATCGAGCTGATGAACAGCCTTCTTCAACTGCTTCAACAGTTCTTCTCGATGGGCTAAAATGAGAATAGTTCCCCGAGTATCACTATCAGTAGAATGATACAAGTTATACACAATCTTACCCATAGTCACTGACTTACCAGCACCAGTAGGCAGCACCACAGCTGGGGTAGAAATTCCACGAGACCACGCATCAAAAACTGCCTCCACAGCCTCATTCTGGTAGGGACGCAATGTAATCTTTCCTTGAGGCTCTGTAACCTTAGCTAAATCATACGCACGTGTTGTTGTTTCTACTATCTTAGGTTCTGAGCTGGGGACATAAACCCCCTGAGCCGATGCTGGAATCTGGTCTGAACTAGAAGAAACAAACTTAGGGGTAACCGCAGGCTGTGTCTGGGGTGTATTGTGCGTAACATGAGGGGCAGAAAGAAAATCAGACACGAGCATCCTCCAACAAAGGAGTCCAACGCAACCCCCGAGGGTGACCTACATTCTCTAATGCCTGAGAATTCGACACCTCAAACACCAAAGCTTGGGGCCATACCTGATAATTCTTTTGCTTAGAGTTTTTCAGATACGAAATAGTCTTGCCCTCGCTGCTAATCCCTTCTTCGGACTTTAAAGTAACAAACTCAGAATCCAAAGCGCCAAATAGAGCCGACGTTCCTCGAGCAGATGTGCCCGCCTTAGTCGTGTGGTGAATAATGCCCACACTACACCCTGTACGCTTACGAACAATATCTAGCTCATGGATAATTCGATTAACGTCCTGCGCCGAATTCTCGTTAAGTCCAGGAGTTGCCCTAGCCCATGTATCGATCAAAATAAGAGTAGGTTCACACAGCTCAAGCTCAATGAACTTTTCACGATCTTCCTCGCTCTCACGGACAGGCAAAGGTCGATCGGTCACAAGAATATTCCCCTCATCGTTTACCCCACGAGAAATATACTGCTCTGCAATACGACGCAAAACACTATTCGTAGCCTCGGGGGAAATCAAGATGACATTACCTTTAACCGTAGGAGTAAAGGAGGTGTTACCTAACCACGGAGTTCCTGTAGCAACAGATACCCCCAGGTCTGTAGCAACGAAAGACTTACCTGTACCAGGAGCTCCAATGATAGAAAACATTGAACCTTTCTCAATAGCATTAGGGATAAGCCACTCTAAATTAGGAGACTTTTCATAGCGTTCCCGCCACGGAGTTAAATCAAAGTAGTCAGCCATAATATCTTTCACTAAAAATACGACAATAGGTGCCAGAAGATAATTCTAGCACCTATTATTTTACTTCTTCTTTTCAGCTTCTGCAAGCATCGTAGCGACCTCGTTCGGAGTTCGCTCCTTACTATTCTCGCGTGGTGGAACCAGTTTATTATTGGCAGAAAGAACCAACTTATAATCAATAGCAGAAGATACAAGTCGAGTAACATGACCCTGCATCTTCGGATTCGGCTTCTCACCAGCAACCGGGGCAAACTCATTCCGCGTCAAGGACTCCACCTTAGCTCGGGTAAGACCCTGGTTACCATTCTCACGAACAATACGAGAAATAGTAGTAAGAACATCCAAGTCAGAAGGAAGACCAGCACGAGAAGCGCCCGTTGTCTCAAGCGTCCAGTTCATCTGTCCACCGAACCCATCAAACTCGTTAGAGTAGAAGTTTCCGTCCATGTCAGCAATAGCAACCGGGGCTCGCTTGCCGGGAACCTTAAACCCGTCCTCGTCATAAGTCACATCTTCATCTTCGCCAAGTTTAGAAATCATGCAATACTGAGGATCACTCCAAGGCTCGGCGTTCTTTTGCTTCGAAATCACAATGCTCAAGAGCTGGCGACCTCGATTCGGCTTACCAGTATCGGAGTTAATCTTACCCTCCTCAGGATCTTCCTCACGGTGAATCAACATCTCAGTATCCAAAGCGCCATTGAAAGCAGACGAACCTCGAGCTGAATCCGATCCCTTAGTGGTGTGGTGGATGACAAGGATAGAGCAGCCGGTAATACGCTGAATCTTATTGAGAAGATCAATCGTGTCTGAAGTCATACCTGCATCGTTTTCATCTGCACCTGCAATAGCTCGAGACCACGTGTCAATCACAATCAAATCAGTCTGATGCTGCTGAATTTCAAACACCAACTTATTCAAATGCGCGTAGTTTGCAGGGTCTCGATTAATCTTCGGCAAGAAAGAAGCCAGATAAAGACCATCCTTCAACAAATCCCTGTGCTTAGGGGTCAAAATAGGTGACTTGACCTCCTCCCAAGACTTCATACGATCGATAACGCCACTCCTGCCCTCGCCTGCAAGATAAGCAACACGTAGTTTACGACACTTGTGTCCCAACCAAGACGTACCCGTCACTAGAGAACAAGCTATATCAATAGCAATGAAGGACTTACCTGTACCCGGTGCGCCAATAATGGCAGAGAAAGAATTAGCCTCGAGCGTATCTTCAATGATGTAGCGCGGAGGCTCTTCATCACCAAGATCTCCGTAGCTGACGAACTCGAGGATTTCCTCGTCCAACGTAGTATTTTCAGCGGCGAGGTAATCCTGGGTTGCCTGAACATTCATTCGGTTGGCAAGCCACGAGTTAAACTCTTCAGTGTTGTCTGACACATAAGCAGGAAGATCTGTACTTAGACCCTCTGCTCGCATGGCAGCGCCAACGTTTCCGTCGTACTCCAGCTTTGCCAAGACGGTCATCTTGGTAAAGTCACGACGACCCTCTGCTACGTCATAAACAAACTCTTCTGGAGGATTGTCTGTCCAGATGTGGAGACGACCTAGGCTAGAGGTGTCAAATTCACTACATCCAATATCGTGGGCAGTGGCTGACTTCGGGGAAGAGTGTTCTCCGGGTGCCTCAAATATTTCACAACCGCACATGTCTCTGCCTGTGTAGACCCACCCATGGTCCTCCAGGATGGAACCCCAGCTTCGCTTCCAGGACCAGTTGGAAGATAGATACTCGTTGAGGGATTCAACGTCGCCTTCCTCGTAGACTGCGAAACCGTCTACAGTATCCTCTGGTTCTTCGACGACCCGAGGAGTCCTATCTTCACCTCGAGGAGGTTCAGGGGTGTGAGTAGGAGAGGGGTCGGGCGTAGTACCAGTAGAGGGGGTATTGTTAGATTCGTTTGAACCCTCATTTCCATCGAGGAAAAGGTCTTCTCCTTCTCCCTCGGAAACAGAGAGGGAAGAGTTTTCCGATTGATCTGATGAAACAACAAAATCCTTCAGATTGACCTTATGAGTTGCTGTTTCACCTGCGGTAACAATCAAAGAGGAAAGCCAGTTTTCCCACTGGAATTCACCAGATCCGATCTCGTAGTGTCCCTCGAAGCGAGAAGATGGCGGGATCGACACGCAGCAGGAGTGAATCATGATAGTGAATGCAGAAAGACCTAACCCGGATCGATCCTGCTTGGGAGTATGCGCGTAGGTTCCTGACTCGAAATCTTCACGAGCCTTAGCGCGTACTTGATCGAGTTCTTCAGTGGCCTTGTTTAATTGACCTACGAGAGTATTGTACTTGTCCTGAGCTTCAGGATCGTCATTGTGTAGGCTGGCGATCTGGTCCTTGATCTGACGGATGTTTTCATAGAGAGCACCACGATCCGTTGCGTCATAGACAATGGTGACCTTGGACTTGGTTCCCTTGGGGAAAACCATGTTGTCTTCGGGGTAGAAGAAATACCAGTGTCCGCCATTAGCGTGGACAATAGTGCCATTATGGTTTTCATACACGGGCGGAATATAGGCAGGTGTGTCAAAATCTGTGGCGAAGTATCCTTCTTGAACCTGGTTCCATGTTCCTCCTCGTACAGACCCTGGGGTGAGGACGGAGGGACGGATGCTGTCCATGTTGTCGCGTAGTCGCTGATTGTCGGTGTGATCCGAGAAGAAGTTTTTAAAGGCGTGGTTTTCTTCTTCGGTATCACAGTCAACGACGACGAGCTTAGACCTGTCGGGGACAAGTCCGAAGTTAATGGGCTCAAGTCCTCCTAGGGCTGTCTTGTAGTCAAGGGGTTGTCCATCAATAGTCGAATTTCCCTTGATTTTTCGAGCATTCCTTACTGTTTCAGCAAGAATCTTGGGGTCACTAGAGGACAGTGCCCATCCCTTTTTGACTTTTTCTCCACGCGCTAAGGCTTCAGCTTCCATGTCCTTTTGGCGCTTGGTGGTGCGGTAGTCAGTAGGGATTTTAGACTGAGCGGGATCAGAACTTAAGAATAGGATGGAAAGACCTTCGGAGGCGTAGGCCTTGAGCATGGACTCAAGTCGGTTGCTGCCGGAGGTGTTGTATCCTGGGCGTACAGCGCCAAAGAAGGTCTGTAGTTTCGTAGTTCCTAGCATGTATGTATGTTCCCTTTCGTGCTATTCTTTTATTTTAACATAAAGTTAAGTGTTCTTACAACCCGCTGGGGGGGGAAGCAAAAACGATAAGGTGAATACCGATCAGCATAGCGCAAGCCTTTCGCAAGATCCAGGCATACATTTTTACATCCGTATCCTGAGGGTACATAATCACGACGTGCAGAACATTCAACGAGTATATGGTAGAATGAAAATCTCTGAAAAATTTTTCACTGAGGACACGGCAGAGGAACCACATGACACGATTAACCCACAGAGAAGCCGGAAACGCAATAAACTACACCGCCAAACCTTTCAAATGGTCATTTAGCGGCGCAGTTGCTGAATTACTTCTTATCGCCGCCTTCGTACTCGTTAACATATTCGTCTACGAATCCTACTGGACTAACATTGCGTCTGGCAAGGAACAAAACGTCAAAGAAGAACAAGTAGAAACCCTCTTCTCTGGTTATAAAAACCCCCGAGGAGCACATATTCCGGCACTCGGTGAAGCTTTTGCAAAAATCTACATCCCTAGTTTCGGAACGGACTTTTCTTTCGCGATCGTTGAAGGGACTTCCGATGAAGACCTGCTTGCGGGGCCCGGACACTACGATAACACGCAAATGCCTGGAGAATCGGGAAACTTCGCAGTCGCCGGGCACAGGGTTGGAAAAGGGTCCCCCTTCAATGACCTTGGAAAGCTCAACACCTGTGACAGTATCGTCATTGAGACACAAACTAACTGGTACACCTACAAAATCCTCCCCATGGCTGGAGATGCATCATCCAGACAACAAGCCGCATCGCAGTGCCTTACCCCTGCGGTCTCCTCTCGGGTATCGAACGGCGACTATTCAGATGTCGAAGGAAGGCACATTACAACCCCTGATCACTACGAGGTTGTTAACCCTCACCCCAGCTCGGATGCGCCATTATCACCAGACATGCTTCCTGTTCTCACGCTAACCACATGCCACCCTCAGTTCTCTAACGCAGAAAGAATGGTCATCCACGCTGTTCTTACCGAAAGCTTAGACAAGTCCTCTGGTCAGATCCCTAAATCACTACAATCATAGAAAGAACATACCACCATGCTTATCATGTACGTCTGGTCGAAACTACCGGGAAACGCTCCTACTCGAGCTCTTATTCTTACAGTCATTGCTGTCCTTGTATTCTTGTTCATGATGCAGGTAGTGATGCCAATCGTATCTCCTATGATCTTTAATCAGAATCCTTCTGTATAAGAAAAGTTGACATTGTACGGAGCCTGTTATATGCTAGTGTCTGTCATAATGACAGGACAGTTTCTTAACACGGAGAAACTGAAAGAAACTACAAGGAGAATCTGCTATGCAGACCGTTATCGATACCATTTTCAACATCCAGTCCATGCTCGGCGGCGCAGGTGAGGCTTGGGGCCACTACTGGGTTGACGCCTTCACCACCTTCCTCGGCCAGGCTGAAGATGCTCGTCACGCTATCCATGTAGGCACCTACGAGACTGCCTCCAACGTTGTCTCTGCGCTCGGTATCTAATCTCGATATCACCTAGAAATATCCCCCAAGGAAAGTTTATTTCCTTGGGGGATATTTGTATGCCGAACTTAAATAAAATAATGATAAAGTGGTCGAAGATAACTTCAGGTGTGTATCACTTGACAACGACTTAAGGACAACCGTGAAAAAAATCTTCTCAAACCTTATCGCAGCTGGAACTCTAACTGCCGGTCTCGCTTTATCTACCACGCCAGCAATGGCATTCTTGGGTGCAGGTGACGCTAACCCCGCCGACCCTCTAGCACAATCAACCTCCATTGTCGCAGGATCCAAAGGACTCTGCACCGGAACACTCATTGACCCCTCCTGGGTATTGACCGCAAACCACTGTGACGTGCAACACAATGACAAAATTTATGTAGGCTCCACAAAAGCCCAAGCGGCGGAACACCTCAGACATGCATCGAAGATTGTTAACCAGGGAACATACGACGCTACACTGGTTAAGCTAGATTCGCCTGTCAAAGACATTAAGCCTGCTAAGTTATATAATAGGACAACACTTGCTGAGTATGGAACTAAGACCACTGCCTTTGGCTGGAGCACAGGAAGCAAGGACGGCTCATCAGTGCTCCATGATACAGTGCAGGTCGCAACAGGAAAGATTACAAACAAGACCCCCATCCAACTACAGCAGTTCCCCAACATGGTGGGAATTGTCAACGAATATGATGGCACAACTGCTCGTGCTGTGCCAGGAGACTCAGGTGGACCACTATTTGTAGACGACATGCTCTATGGTGTTGTGTCCGGTGGACCTCTCAAGGATCCATACGATTCTGTTGAAGGAGACCCAGTTCCTATCACCTACTCTCCTGTAGGCAAGATGACCGACTGGATCGAGAAGACAACAGGTATTAAGCTTTCTGGTGCAAAGATCACAGAAGAGGTTGACGCTGACCCTACCAAGATTGAGACTGTAGATCCTCTCACCCCTTCTACAACACAAAATGTAGCAGCTGATATTACCAAGACAACCAAGGAGTCTAAGGCCCCTAAGAGCTCTGAACAGCCCAACGCCCCTACAGCAGGTAAGAAAACTTCAGAGAATGTAGAACCGACAGAAGAAACACCTTCTGCTCCTTCTCCCGTACAACCCGAACCATCTGTACCTTCTTCTCGTGAAGAAAGTACGGTGGCAGTCGCTCCTGCTCCTGTAAGCCCAGAGTCTGTAGCTCGGGAAGTATCCCAATCGTCAGCTAAGCCAACAGAACAGAATCAGGAAAACAAGTCCCAGAGTGTTCTTGCTAATACAGGTGCTTCAGTTATTTGGATTGGCATTGCGGCTGGAATTCTTGTCCTAGCTGGTATTGTATTGTTCGTCGTTAACTCTCGTAAGAAAAAGTAGTCTTTACCATCTAAGCCCATCGAAGTCAATAAAATCGGCTTCAATGGGCTATTGTGTGGCTGATTTAAGGGAAAACACTGATAGTGTAGAAAAGTAAAATACGTAATTATACAGACAAAGGAAAATCATGGGTGACAGTTTAATCGGACTTGTTGATTTCGTCATGAAGTGGATGCTCTATGTCATCATTCCAGTTGGCACCACACTGACTCTTATATCACAATACTTCCAAACAGTTAAAGTAGATAACGGAGACCCAGGAAAGTTTAGTGACTACATAAAGAAAGTGTTCGCCATTTTCGGTATCGCTATCGTTGCTTGGGTAGCAATTTATATTGCACGAACACTCCTTCCTGCTGCTGGAAGTAGCGTTGTCGGAGAATTGGGGTTCTAAATGGGTGACAGTTTAATCGGACTTGTTGATTTCGTCATGAAGTGGATGCTCTATGTGATCATCCCAGTTGGTACTACACTGACACTTATTGCTCAGTACTTCCAGACTGTGAAAGTGGACGACGGAAAAAATGTAGGAAGCTTTGGCGACTATATAAAGAAAGTATTCACCATTTTCGGTATTGCTATTGTTGCGTGGGTAGCGATTTATATTGCTCGTACACTGCTTCCTGCTGCAGGCAGTAGCGTTGTCGGAGAATTAGGGTTCTAAGAGTTCTACCACCTTAATCCCCATGGAGGTTTCTTCATGGGGATTTAACGTTGCCAAAAACGGAACAATAGTATAAAATATAAAAACAAAGAGAGAAAGGAAACACCATGCAAACCCTCATCGAACAAGGACTCTCCGGAGCCTTCGGCGTTGTATCACTACCACTACTCGTTGTCCTGTTTATTATCCTTATCCGAAAAGCATTACGTGTGCTTGCCGGAATAGTGGGCATCGTCTTCATCCTCGCACTCATCTATGTAGTCTCAACCTACTTCCCCGAATACGGGTTCAGCAGCATCAACGATCTTATCAATTAGTATGTTCGCCATAGTCAACTTCCTACTCATAGTAGCACTCACCCTCCCACTACTGATGGGATTTGTGAAATCATCACTTCACGAAACCCAAGAACTTAAAGACGCAGAAATCGAACAAGGACTACTCGCAGCTCTCTACTTCGACGCCATCATTGCTATCATCCTCTACTTCTACAACTTCTAGGACCATCATGAAATACCCGCCTCGGCTCATGCACCCAGCCTCCTGGATATTAGCCTTCTTAATCTCAACACTAGGAACCTGGTACCTATACTCAAGGCAAACAGGAGATGACTTCTCTAGCCTCTGGATTGCTGGAGAACTCGTCAAAAACGGAATGTCTGACCACATCTACGACCACAGCGACGTTGACTTCTCTTCTATCTCCGGAGAAGCCTGGAATTCCATGCGCTACACTGTCGAAGATTTCTCTTCCTTCCCTCACCCTTATGTCCACATCCCCATCGTGGCTGGATTCTGTGGCATGCTCGCCCTCGTCATGACAGGACGCATAGCCCTAACCATCCTTACCTTCATCAGCTTCATGTGTGCCTTCATCCTTGTTGCATCGAGCTACCTCCTGTGGACTCGAAAAACTATCAGCACGCCTTTTGCTATTGTCGGATCCTTAGCGCTCATTGTCTCCCCTCCCTTCGTTCTTTCCCTCTGGATTGGACAAACCACACCCTTTATTCTTGCCGGAGTGGTATATGGAATAGCACAAGCCCGATTCCGACCAGCACTGGCAGGAATTACCCTCGGAATCGTCGCAGCAATCAAACTTACTCCACTTGCTGTTATTGCAGCTATGTTCCTTTTCAGGGGTTCACGAAAATCCTCGTTCATCGCTGGATGTACTTCTATCTTCATGTTCCTGTCCTCGCTTGTCATCATGGGGTGGAACCTCACCATCGAGTGGATCTCGAGAATCCAAGAAATCTCAGGCCAAGTACTTGTCGCGGATGTTAACCAGTCCTTTGTCTCCCTCTTTATGAGGGACCAAATGAGCGGACCCATCGGAGTACAAATCTTCTCCCCTGAAGACGTACCCGCCCACCTTCTATCTATTACACACGTAGTCATGGTGATTGCTATCGTCCTGGTCCTTATCTCCAGCTACATTGACTATGAGAGAAGGTTTGCGCTTATTACTTCAGGAATCCTCGTTATTACCATGTCCTTCTCCTCACTAGCGTGGTCACACTACTTTATTGTTGCAGTCGTTATGATCATGGGACTTATCACTTTGAAGGGACGAACCACCACTCCCATCGCCCAAGTCATGGCAGCACTCGCAGGCATCTTCTTCATGTCTCCACTAGCAGGGTCTGTCGGAACTAAAAGCGAAGACCTTCTCTACAATGTGGACGGAGGAATGCTTGTAGCAACCATTACTCTCCTTCTTACTACAACTATTTTAGCTATCTATCAAGGACTTGTAGATGACAAAGCTAAGGTGGCTCGTAAGCAAATGCCTACCCTGAAACAGTGGCTAGGAATTGTTAAAGACGAAGCTGTTGACGCGGTGCGTACGGGGTCGTTTATGGCGGTAGCTGCATCTCAGCCTGTTGTTCGAAACCCTCACACTGCAGCTCACCGGAAGTCTAATAAGAAGGTAGCTCTTGCTGATTTGGTTCAGGATGGGCGCAGCAATAAAAATATTTGACATGGCTATCGCTGACTTGACAAAGAAACCAAAACTTCATTAGAGTGATATATGCAGGTGCAGGTAGTTTCTGTTTCCTTCGTGTCTGCTCTGCACGCTCTAGGTGAATGAAAAATCCCTAAGAAGAATATCTTCTTAGGGATTTTCTAACTTTGATTACTCTCGGTTATCCTCGTCAAGCAAATCACCAAGAGTCTTGGAGGAGTCAGAATCTTCAACCTTATCAGCAATGGTCTCCTTCAATGTATTGTCCGTGAGGGAAAAATCCTCGTCGGGCTCTTTCAAGGAAAAACCAGTAACCTCAGTGTGTACAAGGTCTGATCCTTCTACAGAACATTCAGCCTTATTATCGTCTTTAACAAACCCTGTGAGAGCATTATTTTTCGGATCAATAAGATCTTCCTCCTCGATAGCAGAATTAACATCTTCTTCTACCTGAACAGGAGATTCTGAAGGAGCCTCAGGGGCTGGGATCTCAGATTCAGTACTATCCACACTTCCACCACGAGAAGCAGGAGTCTCGAGAGGGTCTTCTGTAGAAAGTGGGGTGGAGAGGGTTGCATCTTCAGCACGAGAATCGACATCCTCAGGAACCCCAGAAACTACATCGGAACTATCCTTATAGTCATCAGAAACTACGTCGGAAATGTCCTCAGAAACAGCATCGGAGCTGTCCTCAGAAACTACGTTATCGCTATCAACATATTCATCAGAAACAGCATCGGAGCTGTCCTCAGAAACTACGTTATCG
>QWCQ01001008.1_pt1 | contig 16252 bp, 16 predicted proteins | sample 1972701 | NCBI WGS metagenome assembly QWCQ01 (sample SAMN09866704, study PRJNA288562) | Human gut metagenome isolate pre4_stool, whole genome shotgun sequencing...
TTCCTTTGATATAAAAAAGGGATTTATCACTGGATTTATTGGGAAAAATGGAATGGGAAAGACAACTACAATAAAATCACTCTTGTCCTTAATAAATTACCATGGAGAAATTTTTGTCGATGGCGAAGATGGGAGAAATTTAAATTATCTTCAAGATGTGGGGATAATTATGGACGATTCCTTCTTGTCAAAGGATTGGAAAATTTCCATGGTTAACGAGGCAATGAAGTGTGGCTATGAAAATTGGCAGGAAGATAAATTTTTTTCATATATCAAAAATTTTGGCATTGAAAAAAATAAAAAAGTTAAAGAGCTTTCTCGTGGAATGAAAATAAAATTAATGTTTTCAATTGCGCTTTCTCACAAGGCAAATCTATTAATTTTAGATGAGCCAACAAGTGGACTTGACCCAAGTATGAGAGATGAACTTACAGATATGTTAAAGGAATTTGTGGAAGATGAAAATAACACAGTGCTTTTTTCCACACATATAACAGAAGATTTAGACAGGATTGCCGATTATATAATTTTTATCGACCAAGGAAAGATTGTCGAGGACTCTAGTAAAGAAGATTTTTTGGAAAAATATTTGCTTTTAAAGGGAGGGGAAGAAGATAGAGAACTTTTAAAAGATTTTGATCTTCTTGGCATAAAAGCAAGTGACACTTCCTTTGAAGCCCTTGTAAAAAATATTGAAAGAGAAAAAATTCCAGATGAATTAATTCTTGAAAAGCCAGACATAAATAAAATTTTAGTTTTATATGGGAGGAAAAAATGAAGGACATTAAAAAAATCATGGAACTGGATTATATTTCAATTAAGCCTTATTTCACAATAAAAAATCTTTTAATAAAGGGTATACTCTATTTAGTTTACTTTTTTATGAAAAAAAATCCACTAATAGCAATTTCAATGCCCCTATTATTTGGCATGATTTATTCCTCTTACCCCTTCCTTGTGGGAGATGAAGCAGGTATAGATTCACTTTACAAAATTTTTGGCATAAAGGGAGATAAAGTTGTGAAAGGAAGATATGCCTTTGCCTTAATTTTATTTATGGTATCTATAATTATAGGACTTATATTTTCCCTTGTGGCATCATTTTTTGTGAAATTCGATATAAAAATTGTCCTTCCAATTATTGGAACTTTCTTTATAGTTTTTGTAATTTTGATTTCTATGCAATATCCCCTTTACTTTAAGTATGGATACAAAAAGGCAAAGACCTTATCAGCTATTAGTTTTGTGGTAATTGCTCTAATTTCTTTTTTAAGTACGACCCTCAAAGATTCTTTAAAAGACTTACTTAATTTAATGAATAATAATAAGTTAATGAGCATTTTAATTATCCTTTTTATAATTTTTGCAATAATTTCTATTTCAATAAAGCTTTCAGAAAAATTTTATAAAAATAGAGATTTCTAAAAAAAAACAAGGTGTTGGAAAAAATCCAGCACCTTGTTTATTTTATAAAATTTTATTCGTCGAAGCCACCTGTGTAGAGTTTGTAATAAATTCCTCTTTGTTCAAGCAAGTCTTTGTGGTCGCCTCTTTCTACGATTTCTCCATTTTGAAGAACTATTATTACATCAGAATTCATAATTGTGGAGAGCCTGTGGGCTATGACAAAAGTAGTTCTCCCCTTCATGATTTCATCCATGCCCTCTTGGACAATCTTTTCTGTACGAGAGTCAATAGATGATGTTGCCTCGTCTAGGATCATAACTGGTGGGTTAAATATTTCCGCTCTTGCAATGGAAAGAAGCTGCATTTGCCCTTCAGAAAGTTCGCCACCAGCTCCACTTATAAGAGTGTCGTAGCCATTTTTTAGATTTTTTATAAAGTCGTGGGCATTGGTTCTCTTTGCCACGGCAATAGTTTTATCCATATCCACTTCATCCACTGAATAATTTATATTTTCTGCAATTGTGCCTGTGAAGAGGTGGGTGTCTTGAAGGACCATGCCAAGTGATGATCTTAGGTCCTTCTTTTTTATTCTTTTTATGTCAATGCCGTCGAAGGTAATTTCGCCATTGTCAATGTCATAAAATCTGTTAATCAAATTTGTAATTGTAGTTTTTCCTGCGCCAGTTGCACCGACAAAGGCAACTTTTTGACCTGGTTTTGCATAGAGATTTATATTTTTGAGGATTTTATTTTTCCCGTCATAGGAAAAGTCTACATCCTTAAATCTTATGTCGCCTAAAAGTTCTCTATATTCATCTGTCTTTAAGTCGTGCCAAAAATATTTTTCTTCGCCATCAACTTGTCGAAGGACTTTTTCAACATCGCCTGAATAATCTTCTGGCTCAACTTCCAAAAATTCAAAAATTCTTCTTGCACCTGCAAGAGCAAGGACCACTGAATTTATATTGCCACCAATTTGTCCCATGGGACCAGTTATAGTTCTTGATAATTGCAAGAATGATGCAACTACACCAACTGTTATGCCAAAGCCACCATGAACTGCCATTAGTCCACCAATTAGGGCAAATAAAATATATTGAAAGTTTCCAATGCCAAAGATCAAGGGGAATAAAAAGAGTCCAAGCCTATTGGCAATCATAGTGTTATTCATTAATTCGTCGTTAATTACTGCAAAATCTTTTTTTGCGGCATCTTCGTGGTTAAAAACTTTTACAACTTTTAGTCCGTCAATCATCTCTTCGATGTAGCCATTAGTTTTTGCAAGAGAATTTTGTTGACTCAAAAAATAATGAGAAGACTTGCCTCCAATTACATTCATGACAAAAATCATAAGTCCCACTGTAAAAATTATTACAAGAGAAAGGGTAGCTGATTGTGAAAACATGGCGATAAGAACCATGATTATGGTCATAAGTGATGACACAAAGGAAGGAAAGGATTGAGCAATCATGTCGCCAAGGGCCCTGACATCATTTGTGTAGTAGGACATAATGTCGCCATGACTTTTTTTATCAAAGTAGGACACTGGAAGAGCCTCCATCTTTTCAAACATAATCTTTCTCATGTCACCAAGGGTGTTTTCAGAAATGTAGACCATAAGCCTTGAATAGGCAAAGGATGAAAGAACACCAATAGATAAAAATATTCCCATTTTAATTAACATGGCTAGGAGATTTGAAAAGTCTGGAGTATCCATTTTTAAAAGAGGAAGTATATAGTCATCAATTAAAAATCTCATAAATATTGAAACTGAAATTGTGGCGAGGGAAGAAATTATTACCATTACAGAAACTGCAAGAAGTTTATACTTGTGTCTTTTAAAAATAAAGGATAACAATTTTTTTGCAGCTTCTTTATTTTCCTTTGATGTAATTTTTGTTCTATTTTTTGGCATCAAAATCACCGTCACTTTCTTGAGTTTCATTAATTTCTCTATAAATTGGACTCTTTTCGATTAGTTCAGCGTGTTTTCCTATAGATTCAATTTCTCCAAGGTCCATGACAAGAGTGTAGTCAGTATTTTTTAGGGACTTGATTTTTTGTGAAATCAAAATTTTTGTCATGTCAGGTCTTAAATTATTTAGAGACTCAATTATTTTTTCTTCAGTTTTATTGTCAAGGGCAGAAGTGGAATCATCCATAATTAAAATTTTTGGATTTTTAAGAAGAGACCTTGCAAGGGAAATTCTCTGCCTTTGTCCACCAGAAAAGTTTGTGCCCCCTCTTTGCACCATCATGTCTAAATCTTTTTCCACATCAATAAAGTCGTCGCAAGAAGCAATATAAAGTGCTTCCTTTAAGTCATCGTCAGATAAATTTTCATTTGCCCACTTTAAATTTTCACGAAGGGTCCCAGTGAAAAGTTGATTTTTTTGTAGGACTACAGAAACCTCATTTCTTAAAGAAACTAAATCGTAATTTTTTACATTTTCTCCTCCAACAAAGACTTCTCCACTACTAGTGTCAAAAAGTCTTGCTATTAAACTTATTAGAGTAGATTTACCAGATCCTGTTGGACCAATTATGCCCACATAGTCTCCAGAATTTATTTTTAAATTTATATTTTTTAAAACAGATTTTTCTAGGTCACCTGAATAGGAAAAGTTCACATGGTCAAAAACAATTTCGCCATTTTTTACATCTTTAAGAGAATTTTCTGGACTCACAATAGATGGTCTTGTTTCTATAACTTCATTGATTCTTCTTATGGAGTTACGCGCTATGGTAATTTGCACAAGTATCATTGAAAGCATCAATAGAGAAATTTGAATTTGAATGGCATAAGTTACAAGTCCTGTAAGAGCTCCTGTAGACATATTTCCTGCCACAATAAAGTGACTTCCCAGCCAAGCAATTAAAATTGTCATGAGATAAGTGGAAAAGTTCATTAGTGGATTTGAAAGGGCAAGAAGTTTTGACGCCTTGATGTAATTATTTTTTAAGTCATCAGAAATATGGTCGAATTTTTTTATTTCCTTGTCTTCTTTTACAAAGGATTTTACAACTCTTATAGCAGATAAATTTTCAGAAACATTTGTATTTAATTTGTCTGTAATTTTAAAAACTTTTTCAAAAATTGGATAGGCGCCTTTAATTATATAGCCCATGCCAAGGGCAATTAGGGGGATTATAATTACAAAGGTTGGCGCAAGTTCTCTTGAAAGCTTAAAAGACATAATAAAGCAAAAAATTAGTGTAAGAGGAGACCTTATTGCCATTCTAATTGTCATTTGAAAAGCCATTTGTACCATTTGCACATCAGTAGTCATTCTAGTTATAAGAGTTCCCCTCTTAAATTTATCCATATTTTCAAAGGAAAAGTTTGTTATGTTTTGAAACATGGAGTAGCGCATATTTTTTGCAAGACCAGAGGAAGTCTTTGTCGCCATATAACCTGAGATAATTCCTGTGGCAAGGGATATTCCTGCAGCAATAAAGAGAATTATCCCAAAGTGAATAATATTTTCACTTGAATTTTTAAGAATTCCCTCATCAATTATTTTTGTCATGAAAAAGGGAATTGCTGCGTTCATTAATACTTCTATTAAAACAAAAAAAGGCGAGAGCAAAGCGTACTTTTTATACTCGCCTAAATTATCGAAAATAATTTTTAACATATAACACTTCCTAAATTTTTAATATAACATAATGTATTTACCCAAAAATATTTTGTCTAAAATTTTACTAAATTTATTATAATACTTTACTCAAATGAATTGAAATCATATTTTTTTTGTAATATTATAATAATAAGGATATTTTATTATTAATGGAGGGATATTATGACAGACAATAAAAAAGAAAAAGATTTAATTGAAAATTCATCAACTCTTTCTGATTCAAAAAAGAAAGAAATGAAGGCAAATATGGAACAACAAAAGGAAATTAACCCAGCACATAGACCAGATTCTGATTTATATGCAAAATCAGAAGGAAAAGATCCTGAAACTGGAATCGAAATTCCAACAGATCAAGAAGTTGAAGAAGCAAAAGAATGGGTTGACAAGGAAAACAGAATGTAAAATATGGCCTAGTGATAGGCCTTTTTTCATAAGAGGTGCAAATGGATAAAAAATTTTTAAATTGGCTCCTTGGCATAAGGAACGATACTTTAAATAGATATATGATTGCAATTACACACCTTGGCACAGGTGGTGCCATTTGGCTTTTTACTACCTTTATTTTATTTTACTTGGGATTTAGAGTTGAAAGCATAAATATAGCCTTGGCACTAATATTTAATGGAATAGTATGCAATTTACTTTTAAAAAATATTTTGAAGAGAAAAAGACCTTCATGGATTTCAAAAGTTGAACTTCTTATTAAAAATCCAACGGATTTCTCTTTTCCATCAGGTCACGCATCTTCATCCTTTGCAGCTGCCTTGACAATTTATTTTTATTTTAAGGGAATGGGAATATTTTTCTTATTTATTGCAACTCTTATTGCCCTTTCAAGGATTTATCACTTTGTGCATTATCCCAGCGATGTAATAATTGGCGCCATACTTGGAATAGGCATTGCCATTATTACAAAAAATAATTATGACAAATATATATTAGAATTTTTGCAAGAAAATGCAGAATTTTTATTTAGACCTCTTCCTAAGATCTGAAAAGAAATTACTAATTAAGCTTGCACATTCTCTCTCTAAGATTCCAGACTCATAACTTATCTTGTGATTAGTTATGAGTTTTTCTATTTTTTGATGAGAAATAACTGCACCAAAGCGCTTATTTCTTGCACCAAAATATAAATTTTTTATGCGAGCATTTAAAATTGCACCAACACACATAAGGCAGGGCTCTAAAGTCACGTAGATATCACAGCCTTCCAAGTGATAGGAATTTAAATTTTTTGCTGCCATATTTATAGCCATAATTTCTGCATGGGCGATAGGAGATTTAAGCTCCTCTTTTTTATTGTAGCCATAGCCAATTATTTTATTATTTTTTACTATGACACATCCAATAGGCACATCATCAGATAAAAGTGAGCGGCCTGCGTAGTGGATTGCCTTTTTCATATACTTGATTTCCATAAAAATATTATAGCAAATAAAAAATTTAATTGTAATTAAGTAATTTACTTTGATAAAAGAATATATGAAAAATATTCTCTGTGATATAATATTTAAAGGTGATAATATGCCAGAAATAAATTTAGAACTGGAAGTTTGTGGTGGCTGCAATGAAAAAATTGGCATCAAAGATTTATCTAGCCTTTTAAAAGATTTAAATCCCTACAAGAGAAAAGAAATTACAGTTGGATTTGATGGAAAGGACGATGCCTGCGTCTATAAAATAAATGAAGACATATCTCTAGTTGAAAGTTTGGACTTTTTTTCTACTATGGTAAAAAACCCCTACGACTTTGGAAGAATTGCATCTACAAATGCAATTTCTGATATATATGCCATGGGGGGAGAACCAAAATTTGCCCTAAATATAGTTTGCTTTCCTGAAGGAGAAAATCTTGAAATTTTAAAGGAAATTTTAAGAGGGGCAGAAGATATTTGTAGAGAAGCAGAAGTTTCTATTAGTGGAGGTCATTCCATTCACGATAGAAAAATAAAATTTGGTCAATGCGTAACTGGACTTGTGAAAAATAATGAAATTTGGACAAATAAGGGTGCAGAAGTTGGCGATTATTTTATTCTCACAAAACCACTTGGCGTGAGTCTTCTTATGAGTGCCTATTCTGTAGGTGAAACTAGTGAAGAAAATTACATAGAAGCAATAAAAAATATGACCACTCTAAATAAATATGCAGCAGAAATTTTAAAAAAGCATAAAGTTTCTTCTGTAACAGATGTTACAGGTTTTGGTCTTATTGGTCATCTTGACGAGTGTACTGAAGAATCTGTAGAAATTTTTGCAGATGAAATAAATTTCTTGCCAGGAAGTTATGAAGCTGCCAGTGAATTTTTATTCACAGCAGGAGGACAGAGAAATAGAAAGGCATTAGAAGATAAAGTTGAATTTACTTTTGATGATTTTGCCCTAGAAGAAGTCCTTTTTGATCCACAGACTTCAGGCGGACTTCTCTTTGCTGCAAAAAAAGATGAAGCTGATAAAATTTTAGGCGAAATGAAAGAAAGTGGTATTCCCGCTTTTTATGTTGGTCGAGTAAGGCCAAGAGAAAATAAAAAATTTAAGGTGATTTAAATGGAAATTGATGCAAGAGGATATGCTTGTCCAAGGCCAGTAATCATGACTAAAAGGGCAATTAGCGAAAATAATTTGGAAGAAGTTTTAGTAAGAGTAGATAACGAAGTTGCAACAGAAAATCTAAAAAAGATGGCAGACCAATTGGGTTATAAGGCATCTGTAGTTGAAAATTCAAAGACTGATTATGAAGTCCATCTAAAAAAATCTGAAGATGGAAAAAAATCTGAAGATGTTAGTGATGAATATGTTGTAATTTTTTCATCAGATAAACTTGGAGTTGGAGAAGAAGAATTTTCCAAAAAATTAATGGAGTCCTTCACTTATGCCCTATCAGAAGAAGACAGTCATCCAAAATACATCTTGTGCTACAATTACGGAGTTCATCTAACTACCATAAATGAAAAAACTGTAGAAGATTTTAAAAAATTAGAAGAAAAGGGCACAGAAATTTTATCCTGTGGACTTTGCCTTGAAAATTATAAATTAAAGGACTCACTTAAAATTGGCGAAATAACAAATATGTATAGAATTTGCGAAATTATGACAAAATATAAAGTCGTAAAACCATGCTAGAATATTATCTTTTTACCTTTGATTCCTCAAATAAATCAATAAAGGCAGAGAGAGTTTTAAGAAAAAATAAATTAGCTGCAAGAGTAATTCCAGTGCCTGAAGAATTATCCAAGGGCTGTGGATTTGCTGTGAGGCTAGATGGAAATTTACAAGAGGCAAAAAATTTTTTGCAGGAAAAAGAAATTTATCCCAAAGGAATTTATAAATTTATAGAAGAAAAGACTTCCAGGAATATTATAAAGATTGGTGAAAAATGATTTACTTAGACAATTCATCTACAAGCCTTATAAAGCCAGATGTGGTGGCAAAAACTTTATATGAGGCTATAGCCAGCAGAAAATATTCAAACCCAACTCGGGGATTTTATGATGAAGCTATAAATTCAAGTGAAAAAATCTACGATGTTCGAGAAATTATTGCAGATTTTTTTGGCATTGATGATCCACTTTCTATTGCCTTTACAGCAAATATTACTACTTCACTAAATTTAGTCTTGTCATCTCTATTTAAGGCGGGCGACCACCTTATAACGAGCCTAACAGAGCACAATTCTGTCCTAAGACCTCTCTATCAACTTGAAGATAGGGGTTTAGAACTTTCTTTTATAGATATTGATGATAATTTCAATTTAAAATTAGAGGAATTGGATAAATATTTAAAGAAGAATACAAGGGCAATAGTTATAACAGCAGAGTCCAATGTAAGTGGAGCTCTTACAGATTTAGATTATATTTACGATTTTGCCATAAAACACGATTTATTAGTAATAATTGACGGAGCACAAGCTGCTGGCACTGCGAAAATAAAATTTAATGAGAGAAAATATCCAAGACTAATTTTTTGCCTAACAGGTCACAAGGCCCTCTTTGGTCCCAGTGGCACTGGTGCAATAATAGATTTATCAGGCGAAAAATTTAAAAATGTCTTTACTGGTGGCAGCGGAGTAAATTCCTTTGATAGATTTAATCCAGTAGAGATGCCCGATGTTTTCGAATATGGAACAATTAATTTTCACTCAATTATTGCCCTAGGTACTGGGGTAAAATTTATTGATGAAATAGGAATTGATGAAGTTTCAGATAAAATTCATGCTTTAAGAAAAAAACTTTTTTATGGCATAAAAGATATTCCTGGCATAAAATTATATTCAAATGAAAAAGATTCATCTATAGTTTCCTTTAACTATAAGGACTATCCTTCATCAGAAATTTCAGAAAAATTATATAAGATGAGTAAAATTGCCTCAAGGGGAGGAATACACTGTGCACCACTTTTTCATGAAAGAGTGGGAACAAAAAATCAGGGCATAGTTAGATTATCCCTTTCCTATTTTAACAGTGAGGATGAAATAGATAAGACAATAGATACTATAAAAAAACTAAAAGATTAAAGTGGGGGGACAAATGGCATTTAAAATAATATCTGATTCTTCATGCGACTTAGATTTAAAGACAATTGAAGAACTTGACCTAGAAATTTTAAAAATAAAAAGCACAGACCAAGATGGAATAGACATAGAAGAAGAGATGACTAATAAAGAAATTTACAAGGCCATGAGAGAGGGCAAATTTTTTAAAACTAGTCAAATAACTTATTATGAATACCTAAAAAAATTTGAAGACTTGGCAAGTAAGGGAATTGATTTTATTTGCATCACACTTTCATCAGGACTAAGTGGAACTTATGCTAATGCCTATATGGCAAAAAAAGAAATAGAAGAAAAATATAATGTAAGGGTGGAAGTTATTGACTCTCTTGCAGCTTCTGTTGGCTTTGGTCAAATAACATATTTTGCAGGCCTTGCAGCAAAAAATGGAGCAAGTTATGAAGAAGTGTTGAGCCTAATAAAATTTTTGGTGGAAAAAACTAAACACATCTTTACAGTTTTTGACCTAAAATATCTTTATGAAGGCGGCAGAGTTTCTAGGACTAAGGCAAAAATTTCCAGCGTTTTAAATATTTTGCCAATTCTTGAAGTTGATGATGAAGGCAAAATTTATATGTCAGAAGTTGTTCGTGGAAAAAACAAATCCTATAAAAGAATGATAGAAATTATTTCTGAAAAATCCACATCAGATGGAAGTGACAGAGTATTCCCAGTTTATGCAGATGACAAGGAAATTTTAGAACCTCTTATTTCAAAATTAGAAAAAGAAAATTATCACAAATTTTTGCCCTTAGAGATTGGTCAAACAATAGCAGCTCATGTTGGTCCAGATATTTGCGGCTTGGGATATCTAAGTGAAAATATTCCTGAAGAATTTAAAAAATATTTAGATTAAAAAATAAAATAAAAAATTAAAGGAAGTCAAATTAGACTTCCTTTTTTCATGCTCTTTCAAGTTTTGGTTTCTTTGTCATCTTCTTTAGAGAATAGAAGGCAATTAAAAATACTAAAAATTCAGATATAAGGGCTCCCAAGAATAAATATCTTGCTCCCAAAATTTTTACGCATAGGTAAATTGATAGAAATAGGGCGACAGATCCTCTCATTATATTAATTACAATAGAATATTTTGGATTTCCAATGGCAGAGGAAAGTGTTGCTATAAATAAATTGTGTCCAGCCAAGAAAAACATTAAGGCGTAAAGTCTAAGTGGTCTAATGGAAGATGAAATCATAGTTTTATTTTCCAAAAACATAGAAAATAATTTTTCTGCGCCAAAATAAGATATTGCATACATAATTATGGAAATTATAAAAATAAAGATGAAACTCATTTTTATAATTTTTAAACTTTTTTCTCGCTCTTCTGATCCATGATAGTAAGAAAGAAGAGGTAGTGTCCCGTGGCAAACTCCTTGGAAAGTTGAGTTTGCAAAGACGGATAGGTAATTTATAACTGCATAGGCAGATAAAAATTCTGGAGAAATATATTTTATTATAAATAAGTTAAAGATAAAGACAAAGCTAGCTGTGTTAAGTTCAGAAATAAATTCTCCAAAGCCATAGGCAACAGTTGTCTTTAAATAAGATAAAATTTCCTTTGCCTTCATTTTTATTTTTATAAAGCGAAGATAGCCCTTGGCAGCTCTAAAGTGAAGGAAAAAAATGACGCAAGATAAAAATTGTGCAATACCTGTAGCAAGAGCAGCACCTCTTACTCCCATGTGAAACTTATCTATTAAAATATAATCTAAAATAATATTTGTAAGGCAGGCAGAAACTGCACCAATTATTGCAGTTCTTGGAAAACCATCTACCTTAACAAGTACTTCAAAGGCATAGGAAATTATATAAAAGGGCGAAAAGAATACAATAACAGATAAATATTCATGAGACAGTGGAAATAAAGTTGAATTTGCTCCCAAAAATAAAATTATTTTATCCATAAAAATCAGGGCAAGTGCCGCAAGAAGGCCTGCAAAGGCAAGGATAAAAATAAGTATAAAGGTAAAAACTTTATTTGCCTCGTCTCTATTTCCTCTTCCTAGCTCAATTCCAATAATAGTTTGTGAGCCGACACCTGTTATAATGGCAATGGCAAAGAGAAAATTGACATAGGGAATAACTATTGTCACTGCAGATAATTCTAATTCACCTGCAAAATTTGCTACAAAAAATCCGTCCACAATTGTGTATATTGAAAAAACCCACATAGCAATTATTGATGGGATGACAAATTTGAAAAATTGTCTCTTTAAGTTCATAAAACACCTCTGATTCCTAAATTATATATCAGCCTTATTCTTTAATCAAGAAAGACAAAATAGAAGTTTTCCTATTATCAATAAGGAGTCTCTTTGATATAATTAAAGATAATTTAAGGGAGGAAAATTACGAAAGCAATTATAGAATTTCTATTAACTCACTTAGAGATATTTCTCAAAATGATGTTGGACAAATTGGAGTTGAAGGTCAAGACTGACAACTTGTGGCAGCAGATTATATTAGAGCAATAGAAAGAAATGGCGGCATACCAATTTTAATTCCAAATATAAAAAATATGGAAGACATGAGCCTGGTCCTCGACAAAGTTGACGGTCTACTTTTATCTGGCGGCCACGATGTAAACCCAAGGACTTACAACGAGAGAAACTCTGGCAAGGCTGGTAAGTTCGACAACTTAAGAGACCACGAAGAAATCTTTATGACAGAATACGCACTTGAAAAGGACATCCCCTTCTTGGGGATATGTAGGGGACTTCAAATCTTAAACGTGACACTTGGAGGATCTATCCACCAAGATTTGCCATCAGCAGGTTTCCCAGCTCACTCTATGAGTAACTCTTTAAGAAACGAACCATCACACGAGCTAAAGGTCCTAGAAGACACTCCACTTTTTGATATCTTTAAAAGAGAAGAAATCTGGACAAACTCCTACCACCACCAAGGAATAAATGAATTGGGGAAGGGATTAAAGAAAGCTGCTCTATCAGAAGAAGGCCTAGTAGAAGCAGTTTACTTATTTTGAGAAAATTAAGGGGTTGTTGCAAAAGACCCCTATATAGAAAAAAGACGAGGAAACATAAAAATCCTCGTCTTTTTGTAATTAGAATATCCCTGGTTAGACCAGGGGTTCAATTTAGCTTTAGCGATGAAAAACTAATAAAAAAAGACCTCCATGTTGAAATAAATTGTGGTTTACCAGAACACAAAAATAACAGGAGGTTTTTTATTTGTTTAACACCTCTATATTATTTCTTTCGTTTAGTGTAAGATTTTTATAGCTCATATTAACCTCCGTGTGTGTTTTTGTAGTTATTAACATTTTACACGAAGTTAGTATGAGTTTTTATTTTTTATTTGTGTCACATTTAATTTTACAACTTATCAAATGAAAAGAGAGACTCGAATTAACGAGTCTCACCAATATTTGACATAGAGCCTTTTTATAAAAGTGATGGGATAATGAATTTTATTTTACATTAAATATATATAAAATTTACTTTTGAATGCAATAATTTTGCAGAAGGAGTGAAGGGATGAGTAAAAAAATAAAATATATTTGTAATGGGACGTTAGTTTTAATTTTAATTTTAATTTTTATTTTTTGGAAAGATGTAGACTTTGGAGATACAGTTATAGTTCAAAACGCAGTTTCTTATGAGAAGGGTAAGGTTATAAAAGTTTTAGATGAAGATACAGTTGAGAGTTATCCAAATTTAAAGACTGGATCCCAAAAAGTTTTGGTTGAAATGAAAAATAAAAGGTTTGATAAACCAATAACTATAGAAAATAATTTATTTTCGGAACATTCTGTGTACTTAAAGGAAGGTTCTAAGGTAATAGTTTATGTGGACGAACCAAAGGGGATTGAGCCATATTATACAATTTATAATTACGACAGATCTGTTTCAATAGCTATTATGTTAATTTTATTTTTAATAATGTTATATGCAATTGGAAAGTCAAAGGGGATAAAATCTGCGGCATCACTTTTTATAAGTTTATATTTAATGTTTTGTTTTATGATCCCTCTAATATATTTGGGACATTCGCCAGTATGGATTACAATATTAACCTGTGTCTTGGGAAGTATTTATTCGGTTGTAATACTCCAAGGTTACACATTAATTGGACTTGTAAACTTAATAAGTGTGTCAGTTGGATTTATATCTGCTGCAATATGTTTTTATATTTCATCTTATTTCACACATTTAAGTGGATATAATTTAGCTGATGTAGAAGGACTCTTACTTATAAATTCAAAAACAGGATTACAAATATATCCTCTTATGTTTGCAGGTGTTGCCATAGCAGCCTATGGAGCTTGTAAGGACGTTTCCGTTTCAATATCTTCTGCACTTCATGAGATATATGTAAAAAATCCTAAAATAACAAAAATAGAACTTTTTAAATCTGGGATGGTAATAGGAAAGGATATTATAGGTACTATGGTCGATACTTTGATATTTGCATTTTTGGGAAGCTCCATAGCTACAGTTTTAGTTTTAATATCCTATGGAGTTGATTTTAATCAATTAGTTAGTTCGGATTTTTTTGCTGTTGAACTTGTCAATTCGCTCATAGGTACAGCGGTAGTAATTATAATGGTTCCAGTTAGTGCTTATATATCAGGAGTAATCTATAAAAAAGAAAAAATCAAATTAAAAAGAAGATAAATTTACAAAATCTTTAAGAATACAATACAGATTATATTTTTTGACTTTACAATACTGTGAAATAATAATTCTAACTGAAGAGGAGGTATATAATGAAAAGGAGATTCAGTTTATTTTTAGCTATACTAATGTTAGTTTCAGTATTTTCACCATTAGGATTGGGATTTGAAGGTAATGAAATTAGATTTAGTACAAATGTCGTAGAAGCGGCAGAAGATGATGCTCAATCAAATGAAGCAACACCAAAAGAAGAAGTTAATGATGCATCAAGTGAAGCAACACCAAAAGAAGAAGATAATAATGCATCAGAGGAAGTGACACCAGATGTAGACAATGGAACACCTTCTACAGATGTAAAACCAGAAGTAAATCTAAAAGATCAAAATATTATTTTAACAAATGATATATTGACTATAGGAAAAGATGGCACAGAAAGAAACTTCACATGGTATGCAAATACAAAAGAAAAAGGAAACTTTGAGTTTGCAAAACTAAATGCAGAAAAAGATTTTAAAGGCGCAACAGTTCTTGATGCAACAGTTATCGAAAAAACAAATCTTTCAGGATATTCAAGTAATCAAGTAACTTTAGATGGATTAGAACCAGATACTGAATATATGTATAGATTCTCTAATGGAGATGCAGTTTCTGAAGTTAAAACTTTTAAAACTGGTGGAACAGGAGATTTTAGTTTCTTCGCAGCAGGAGACCCTCAAATAGGATCAGGTGGACATTTAAATGGTAAAGACGGTTGGGATAAAACACTAAAGCTTTTACCAGAATTAGATTCTAGTGCATCATTCTTACTTTCACTTGGAGATCAAGTACAGGTTGGAAAGGACGAAGAAGAATATGATGCATATATTAATAGAGAAGGTTTCAATGGATTAACTCTTGCACCAATAATAGGAAATCATGATGAAAGAGGAAATGCTCACGAAGAACACTTTCAAATAACAAAGATTATGCAGAACACAAAGTTACAATTGAAAAAGCAGTTGCACAAAATCCAAATGTAAAATGGAGAGTAGTAACATTTCACCATCCTCCATACACAGTAGCACGTCATGCATTAGATGATTATATTACAGATATGAGATCAACACTTGTTCCAATATTAAAAGAAAATAAAATTGACCTTGTATTAAATGGACACGACCACGTTTATACAAGAACTCATGTAATGGACGGAACAAAACCAATAATTGAATGGGAAAATGGAGAAGAAGGAAAAGCACCGAGTGAATATGTAAATCCAAAGGGAATTATATATGTTACAACAAACTCTGCATCAGGTTCTAAATTTTATGACATAATGCAAGATAAAAAGTTTGAATATTCAGCAGTAAAGAACCAAGAAAAAGTTCCAAATATTTCAAATGTAAAAGTTACAGATAATTCAATTGAAGTTACAACTTATAGAACTAGCGACAAATCTATGCAACAAAATTAGAGAAAATGGCACCAGAAGTAGAAGGACTTGAAGGATATAAATTTAAAGGTTGGGACAAAGAGTTTGTAGGCGAATTAGACCAAGATTTAACAATAAATGCTATATTTGAAAAAGTAGAAAAAACAGAACCAGAAGAAGATAATTCAGTTGAACCAACTAAACCAACTCCTACTCAACCAGAAAAAGATGACACAAGAGAAGAACCAATAAGACTCTTCCCTAGACATCATGATCGAACAGAAACTCATCCTGTTTATGTATCAAAATCAAGTATATTCACAAAAGAAGATGCATTAAAAAAGGGAAAGGAAATTGCAAATAAAAATTTAGCAAAAAATTCTGGAAAAGCTACTGATATTGATGGACATTGGGCTAAAGATTCAATAAATTACGCACTTGAAAATAATTTAATTGACTTAATAGGAAATGAATTTAAACCAAATAAAAATGCTACAAGAGATACTGTAGTAAAGGCATTGGGAAGATTCAAAAAAATTGATGTGGAAAAATATAAAGGCAAGTCTTTGAAAGATGTTGATGCAAATTCAGAAGAATCTGCTTA
>QWCQ01001238.1_pt1 | contig 15988 bp, 13 predicted proteins | sample 1972701 | NCBI WGS metagenome assembly QWCQ01 (sample SAMN09866704, study PRJNA288562) | Human gut metagenome isolate pre4_stool, whole genome shotgun sequencing...
CCCATGTCGGAAACACAAATTATTGATGACCTTACCACCGTGACGGAAAAACGATATATTCACCAGTATAATTTCCCGTCTTATTCTGTAGGAGAAACAAAAGGATCAAGAGGCCCGGGCCGTAGAGAAATCGGGCATGGTGCTTTGGCAGAACGTGCTTTGGTGCCGGTTATTCCGAGTGTGGAAGAATTCCCGTACGCCATCCGTGTAGTTTCTGAAATTCTTGAATCCAACGGTTCATCTTCACAAGCATCTGTATGCGGAAGCACGATGTCTCTGATGAATGCAGGCGTGCCGATTAAAGCACCGGTTGCAGGGATTGCCATGGGACTCGTCAATGAGGGAGAACATTTTACAATTCTTACGGATATCCAGGGAATGGAAGATGCGCTGGGAGATATGGATTTCAAAGTGGCAGGAACAGAAAAAGGAATTACTGCCATCCAGATGGATATTAAAATTCACGGTTTATCCAAAGATATCCTGATGGCTGCATTACAGCAGGCACACAAAGGCAGGATGTTTATTCTCGGGAAAATAGCGGAATGTATCGACAAACCGGCAGAACACTTGTCCCCGTATGCACCGAAAATTATCACACTTGTTATCCCTGTGGATAAAATTCGTGACGTCATCGGAAGCGGCGGAAAAACCATCAATAAAATTATCAGTGAAACCGGCGTAAAGATGGATATAGAAGAAGACGGTCATGTATACATTGCCACACCTGACGAAGAAGCGGCACTGAAGGCAAAACGGTGGGTAGAAGCTTTGACCCGTGATGTAGAAGTAGGAGAAACCTACTTGGGAAAAGTCACACGTCTTATGAGTTTCGGAGCATTTGTAGAAGTTCTCCCGGGAAAAGAAGGATTGGTTCATGTTTCGCAACTGGCACTCACCCGTGTGGAAAAACCGGAAGATGTGGTCAAAGAGGGCGATGAAATCATGGTCAAAGTAACAGAGATAGATAATAAAGGCAGAATTAACTTATCCAGAAAAGCAGTCCTGCTGGAGAAAAATAAATGAACCGTACAAGAGGATTTGAAGTAGTCAGTGCATGGAAAGATAAAGATATCCGTATACCCTGCAGAAAAACAGCACAAAGTGCAGGCTATGACATTGAAAGTGCGGTCGATACGGATTTGGCGCCCGGACAAATTCATGTAGTGCCGACCGGTTTAAAAGCCTATATGAAAAATGATGAATACCTGTCACTCCATATCCGTTCCAGCTTGGGTATCAAGCATGGAATTATGCTGGCAAACAGTACAGGTATTATAGATGCCGATTATTATAACAATGAAGATAATGAGGGGCATATTATGTGTGCCCTTTATAATGCGAAAGATGAAGTATTTCACATCCGCCGCGGAGACCGCATTGCTCAGGGCATATTCGTCAAGTATTATGTAGCTGATGGAGATGAGGCGGTAGGGAAACGCACCGGCGGTATCGGCAGTACGGGGGCCTGAATGAATATAAAGCAGGAAAAAACCATAGATCACCGGACGATGTATGAAGGAAAACTGCTTCATGTATATTTTGATGAAGTAGAAATCAGCGGAAAAACCTACCGCAGAGAAGTGGTAAGTCATCCCGGCGCAGCAGCTGTGATTCCTGTGACGGAAAATAAAGAAATTCTATTTGTCAAACAGTACAGATATCCGGTGAAACGGGAATTGCTCGAAATTCCCGCAGGCAAATTAGATGAAGCGGAAGATCCGGCGCATTGTGCCTTACGTGAGCTGGAAGAAGAAACAGGATATATAGGAAATATCAGGGGCTATATTTATACCACTCCCGGATTTTCCGACGAAAAAATCTATTTATACTTAGCAGACCATCTTGTGTATACGCAGCAGCGTTTAGATGAAGGAGAATATCTGGAGGTTCTAAAAATTCCTGTAGAGGAAGTGTTTGAGATGATTCGTGACGGTCGGATTTATGATGCAAAAACCATAGCCGCCGTTGCTATGGCCGCAGATTACTTACAAGCATAAAAAACAGCTGTTGTGGTTATTCTTACCACAACAGCTGTTTTTATTTATAAGTTAATTATTTAAAGATATGCTATAATGGGAAAATGAAAAAATATATATTAAATACAAAAGAAAAAACGGTATCATTTATAACGTTAGGCTGCAAAGTGAACCAATATGACAGTGATGCCATGCGTACATTATTTATAAAAAACGGATATAAGGTGGCAGAAAGTGATACTCCTGCGGATGTGTACGTTGTAAATACTTGTTCGGTGACAAGTATAGGTGACAGGAATGAAGTCAGAGATGTCATGGCGGTCAAGGATTTTGAAAATCTTACGGTAGATGCCGAAGGAGAGGTAAAAACCAGAGCATTTATAAAGGTGCAGGAAGGTTGTGATAATTACTGTACCTTTTGTATTATTCCTTATGCCCGCGGCCGATTAAAATCAAGAAAACAAAAAGATGCAATTGAGGAAATCAAACATCTTGTGGACAGAGGATACAGAGAGGTTGTTCTTACGGGAATACATCTTGGGAATTATGGCAAAGATTTGCATGACGGTACTTCTTTATCTTCCCTGGTCAATGAATTATTAAAGATTCCCGATTTATTACGAATACGCTTAGGGTCTATTGAGTCTGTTGAGTTATCGGAAGAGTTGATTCATCTGATGAATAGCGAACCGAGAGTATGCTTTCTGCTATTCATATATTTCCCTATTCACAGCGGACAGGTACGCCGGCAGCGACGTATCCCAATCAGGTTTTACCGGAAATTAAGAAAGAAAGGGTTCACCGGGTACAGGAGCTGGAGAAAAAGTTATCAGAGGCATACAGACGCCGTTTTTTGGGAAAATCGGTTCGTGTTTTACTGGAAGAGGAAAAAAACGGTTGTTTTGAAGGGCTTTCTGATGAATATATACGTGTATATCTCAAAGGGGAAGGTATAGAACGTGGTAAAATATATTCAGTCAAGATTAATTCTTTAACAGAAGATGGTTTAAGCGGCGTTGTAGAAAGGGAGGATTAGAATGAAAGATTGTTTATTTTGCAAAATTATTTCCGGAGAAATACCCTGCACAAAGATATATGAGGATGAGCATTGGTTTGCTTTTAAAGATATAGAACCTTGCGCTCCTGTCCATATTCTGGTGATTCCTAAAGTTCACGCAGATAATATATTGGGAATGACTCCTGCGATTAATGAAGGGTTTGCGGATTTTTTTCTCATAATAAAGAAAATAGCAGAAATGCAGGGGCTGAAAGAGGACGGATTCCGTTTAGTAGTAAATACAGGAAAGAAAGCGGGCCAGACGGTTTTTCATTTCCATGCACATATCGTGGGAGGAAAAGAAATGGGTTGGCCGCCATTTCCCGTTAGTGAATAATTATTTTCTTTGATAATTTCATTGACAGAGCAGACTCAATAAATTATAATTTAATAGTGTGCAATAGCACCCCATCAGTCTATTTGGAGGGAGGGATACAGATGTCTGAAATTAAAGTTCAAAAGGGCGAGTCTTTAGATAGTGCTCTTCGCAGATTTAAACGTTCCTGCCAAAAAGCCGGGGTTCTTTCTGAAGTAAGAAAACGTGAACATTATGAAAAGCCCAGCGTTAGACGTAAACTGAAATCTGAAGCCGCAAGAAAACGTAAGTTTAAATAACAGGTTACAAGGTGATAGTTGTGTCAATTAAAGAGCAGCTGATGGCAGATATGAAAGTTGCCATGAAAGCAAGAGAAGAAGGAAAGCTTGCGCTTAACGTCATTCGTATGGCAAGAGCACATATTAAGCAAGCAGAAATTGACGGCGGACACGTGGACTTCGATGATGATCAGGTTCTTGCCATTCTCCGGAAAGAGGTCAAGCAGCGTAAGGAAACGCTTGATGAAATCAGAAATTCCGGCAGAGATGACCTGGTTGCAGAGACCGAAGCGGAAATTACAGTACTTAAGAAATATCTTCCACCGGAAATGTCAGAAGAAGCGATTCGCAAAGTTGTAACAGACGTGATTGCTGAATTAGAACCGGGACAGAAAACTATGGGTTCTGTCATGAAGGCTGTAATGGCTAAGTTAAAGGGTCAGGCGGACGGTAAAGTAATTAACCGCATCGTGCGGGAAGTTTTATCCGGAAGCTGATTCACTTGACAAAAGTAAGGTACGTGGTGTATTCTTATCTACAAGTTAATACTACGTCAAAGATGACTCATTCCGTAAGGGGTGGGTCATCTTTTTTTGAAAGAAAAGACTTTGGTGTCTCAAAGGAGGATTTAAATGAACAAAGAGTTACTGTATTGTATTCCGGCCGGGCAATACGGAAAAGAGGGTGTTCTTTCTTTATTGGCACAACATCCTGAAATCAGGTTTGTATCATTAATCGGAGTCGATTTAGCGGGAAATGACACAGACGAAAAAATTCCTATTGATATTTTTATAAAGGATTATGATGACTTTTTTGCAGGCAAAGCGGTACAAACTGACGGATCTTCAGTTGTATTTATGAATATTGCGACATTAAATGATGCCCGTGTAGACTTTGTAGCTGATAATACAGTCAATTGGTATGTAGATTATAATGATGAAAATATCAATCCGGCGACAGGGCTTCCGGTAGGGACACTTCGTATACCGAGTTTTTTGATTCATAAAGGGGTATTTATAGATTCACGGTCGATTCTGAAACAGTCCTGTGAATATGTGGCGGAAGAGCTCAAGAAGTTGCTTATCGGAAAACAGATTCGCGGAATGGAAAACTTTCCGTTTGAAGATATCCAGGATATCGTATTTACCACAGGAACAGAGTTGGAATTTTGGGTAAAAACACCGAGCGAGAAAGAAACGGTACAGCATCTTTCCATATCCCAAAGGCTGAAAGAACAGTATTGGCAAAGAATGAGAGGAAATGTGCGTACTGCTATGGAACAGGCCATTGAGGAACTGGATATCCGCGGTATGCATGTCGAGATGGGGCATAAAGAAGTCGGGGGAATCAAGCCTAAAATTGACGATGTCGGACATGTCTTCGATGTATGTGAGCAGCTTGAATTAGACTGGTTGTTCTCTTCAAATCCCTTACAAGCAGCTGATAATGAACTGGAGGCACGCATTATTATCCGGGAAGTATTCCGGAGAAACGGACTGGATGTATCTTTTAAAGCTAAACCTATTTTAGGGGTAGCAGGAAGCGGTGAGCATACACATGTGGGGCTGGCAGCTCGACTGAAAAACGGTAAGATAATCAATTTGCTCTCACCGGAGGATATGAAATCGGATTATCTTTCGACAATCGGTTATGGTTTTATCATGGGTGTTCTGCATAATTATGAAGCAATTAACCCGTTCATATCGTCAACTACAGATGCCTTTAACCGATTGAAACCCGGCTTTGAAGCACCTGTGTGTATTGTAACTTCTTTAGGGCATAAGCCTGAATTGCCATCCCGTAACCGCTGTATTTTAGTAGGATTGATTCGTGATTTGGAAAATCCGAAAGCCACCAGATTCGAGCTTCGTTCTCCAAATCCGTTTACCAACATATATTTAGCAGTTTCCTGCCTTTATTTGACAGCACTGGACGGAATTAAATATGCAGTTAATTCCGGACGAGGTCCAAAGGAGTTGCTGGGCGAACTTTCTAAACGGGCCGGTGAAGATGCCGGTTATCTGGAAAAAGACAGAGAATATCGTTGTGAGAAAAACGTATTTGAAGATTATACACAAGAAGAAAGAGATGCTGTTTTTGGAAAACCGCCGGCTACAGTGTGGGAAAATATAAAAATAATGAAATCCTATCCTGAAAAAATCGAGGTTTTGACGAGAGGTACCGCATTATCAAGTGCAATCGTTGATTCATTCCTGACAAGTATCATTTATCGCTGGGAAAACGAATTGATTGACCGTCTTATTCCGGAAGCGGAGCGATCTGTAAAAAGCTACAAAAAGCTTGAACATGAGGATGCAATAGATGAAGAGAGATGGGCATCTATTCAGGAGAAACGTTTAAATCTTGCTAAGGATACAAAAGAAATCAGTTGTATTTGTACCAGGTTGAAAGAGGCATTGGAAGCAAATGACTATGATTTGGCCTCAGATTTACAGCTGACTATGGCAAGAGAAGTAGAAAAGCTGGCCGAAGAATATCGAGTTTATGCATTAAATATTATCGGCTGAAATAAAAGCAGATTGTCAGAAAAGGGCAATCTGCTTTTATTTTTAAGCCGGATAAGGGATAGCTAAATACTGTCATTTTGCTTGAAAAAATCTTGACAAACAGGGAGGTGATGTATATACTTATAAGGTAACTTGCGGCCCGGTGGTGTAGTGGTCTAACATGCCGCCCTGTCACGGCGGAGATCGTCAGTTCAAATCTGATCCGGGTCGCCAGTGCGGAAGTAGCTCAGTGGTAGAGCACAACCTTGCCAAGGTTGGGGTCGCGGGTTCGAGTCCCGTTTTCCGCTCCATATGGCGGCATAGCCAAGCGGTAAGGCAGAGGTCTGCAAAACCTTTATCTCCGGTTCGATTCCGGATGCCGCCTCCATATTTGTCTGCTTAATTGAAAGTTCTATATGCCGGGGTGGCGGAACTGGCAGACGCAAGGGACTTAAAATCCCTCGAATCGTGAGATTCGTACCGGTTCGATTCCGGTCCTCGGCACCAAAAGAAAAACTGTTGCGTAAGGCAACAGTTTTTTTATGTTTGCAAAAATATGAAATTCCTACATTTGTGTAATGTTTGCTGCTTGGGCAGATGTGAAAGTGAGAAAGTCCTTGGAATTGATTATTATTTGCTGTCCCCTCTGTCCGGCGCTTATACTTATTTCTTTGTGATTGTTTATAGAAATATCTATATATGTGGGAAATGTTTTCTTCATTCCGATAGGAGAGCAACCACCGCGTAAGTAGCCGGTTAAATGGAATAAATCTTTTACATGAACCATTTCCAGTTTTTTATTTCCGCTGATTTTAGCGGCTTCTTTTAAGTTTAATTCTTTCTCGGAAGGAAGACAAAAAACAACCGGGCCTGTTTTATCTCCTTTAGTCACAATTGTTTTAAATACCATGTCAGGGTCATAGCCCAATGCTTCAGCCGCATGAACTCCGGACAAATCATTGATTTCATATTCATATGATTTTGCTTTATACGATATATTTGCTTTATCCAGTATACGCATGACATTAGTTTTCTTTATTTTTTTCATATTGAAACTCCTTTATTTCAAAATACGTACAGGAGCTGAATTTGTCAAGTTTCATATATTTAATTTTTGCAGATTGAGAGAAGAAGGCTATAAGGTGCTTCTTTTTGAAAAAATAAATAGGTAAAGAATGATATAATAAAAGAAATAAAGCGGAATGGGTGATCACATGTATATATCGGATGTAAGAATAGAAAATTATCGTACCTTCGAAGATGTAGAATTTCATTTTGACAGCCGTGCTAATTATATCGTGGGAGATAATAATATCGGGAAAACTAATTTTTTGAGTTTTCTGAAAAGTACAACTCACGGATATGGATTCCGGGAAGATGATTTTTTAGATAAGGATAAGGCTATCCGGGTTTTTTTCACGCTTTCATCAGAAGATATGGGCACGGAACAATTAGCACATATTGAGCTTCGTCAGGAGGTATGGGAGGTTGTGCCGCAACTTATCAATTCTGATACGGGTGAAAAGCTTCCGCTGGAATATATGCGAAGTCTTTTTTATCTTGAGTATGCAGTGGATGATATTCCCCGTAATATGGTAACCGAAGAAGAATTGAAAAAAATACTTCATCTGTACAAGGACTATTTTTCATCAGGAACGGAAGCTATTCATGAAGCAGAAAAAATACTGGAAGATCGCGGATATTCCGTCTCTTTTTCTAAGGATGCCGATAAAGCGGCCGCTCAGTTATTGCAATTGGTGTTTGGGACAGAGCAAAACGATACGGCTTTGAGCGGTACTATGAAGCTTATGTTTGCTATGGCTTCACACTTACTCATTTGCCTTCAAGAGAAGAAGAAAAGTAAGGCAATTCCTTTTGAACATATTATTGTTTATGACAAACATGGAAGATCCTTTTTTCCTCTTTTAGTCAGTATTGATGAACCGGAAATTCATCTTCACCCTTATCTTCAAAGAGCCGTATTGTCTTTTTTGCGCGCTATATTAAATAATGAAGATTCTTTTTTCAAAAGTATTGTGCAGAAAACTTTAGGCGTTTATGGCTTAGATGGGCAATTGTTTGTTGTTACGCACTCCACAGATGCACTGGTGGATGATTACCGGCAAATTATTCGTTTATACCGGGATAAAGAAAAGCATGTGAAAGTGGCTTGCGGTGTAACATTTCATTTTGATAGTGAGATAGAAAAGCATTTGATTATGCATTTTCCGGAAGTTAAGGAAGCGTTATACTCCAAGTGTGCCATATTGGTAGAAGGAGAAACAGAATATGGTGCATTTCCGTATTTTGCCCATACATTAGGCATTAAGTTTGATTATTATGGAATTTGCTTGATTAATGCCAGGGGAGAAAGCTCCATTCTTAAGATTGCCAAACTGACAAAAAGATTTCATATTCCAACTATATGTTTGTATGACCGGGATGTGATGACCTCTGATAAGCGTCCTAATGTGTATTATACGGACGGTATTTGTTTTGAAATGGATGTGGTGCAGGCTTGCCTGGATAAAAATCGTATTGATGTTTTAAATCGGATTATACACTCTATTGATGAAAGCAGTGGTGTGGTCAACTCCGCCTTAGTAAAAAAAGCGGGCCAAAAGTTGGGAGTTGACAGGAGAGCATATCCATCCAGAAAGCTGTCTAATATATCAAAGAGAGACAGACGTGCTCTTGAGTTTTATTACTTTGCATGGCTTTATGGAAATAAGGGGGTTATTATAGGCCGTGCTGTTGGAGAAGCCTTATCAAAGGAGGAAATACCGGACTCATTTAAAACGGTCATTCATGCAGCTGTTTCCGCAGCTACGGGATAAAATCTTTGGGAATTTATTCACTGAATTTTAATAATCCAGCTATTGAAAACATTCGGTGAATCCCTTAAAATGACAAGGATAAGTAATTTTATGTATTTATATAAGGAGGCTAGCATGAGTACGGTTTCATTGCAAGGCCGGTCCATTTTAGACCTGGAGAGTTTGTCTCCTGCCGAAATCCACCGGATTCTTGATATGGCGGGACAAATGAAAAAAGTATTGCTGTCTGGAAATAAAAAGAAAGATTATTTAAAAGGAAAATCTATTGTAACTGTATTTTCCGAAGCATCTACAAGAACACGAAGCTCCTTTGAACTTGCCGGCAAATATTTGGGAGCTGATGTCATCAATATAACAAAGAGCGGTAGCTCAATGACGAAGGGCGAAAGCCTGAGGGATACACTGCTTACTGTTTCAGCTATGGGAACAGATGCGGTAATTATTCGTGATTCGTCAGAGGGTGCCGCTCTTTTTGCATCTAAAGCGACAAGTCCGAAAGTAAAAGCTCCTTTAATATTTAATGCTGGTGACGGAGCTCATGCTCATCCTTCCCAGGCACTTTTAGAGCTTTTTACGGTCAGAGAGTCGGGTAAACAAATCAAAGGTATGAAATATACTATTATTGGAGATATTTTGCATTCCCGTGTTGCAAGGAGTGATATTTACGGATTTACTAAACTCGGCGCAGAGGTTCATTTAACCGGACCAAGAACTCTTGTGCCTAAAGAATTCGAATCTATGGGTGCCATCGTAGATGACTCCTTGGAAGAAGCTCTGCGGAATGCAGATGCTATTAATATTCTTCGTATCCAGCTGGAAAGGGCCGCATCGGGATTTTTTCCGACGACACGCGAATATGCAAGGCTTTGGGGAATCAATAAAGCCCGTCTTTCTTCATGCAAACCTGATGTAACAATCATTCATCCCGGACCGATGAACAGAGGAATCGAGATTTCCCATGATGTAGCTTATGATGAAAAATCCTGGATACAAGAAGAAGTTCGTAACGGGGTAGCGGTACGTATGGCGTTATTGTATTTGACATTGACGGAGGGAAAAGACATTGAAGCTGGTCATTAAAAATGGGACAATCATAAACCCTGCAAAAGGACAGCATGAAAAAGGAGATATTGTTATCGAAAATGGGAAAATAGCAGCTATAGGTGGTCATGCTGATTTTCCGGATGCAGAAATTTTTGATGCGAACGGGTATTTTGTAACTCCCGGGCTGATAGATATGCATGTTCATCTTCGTGAGCCGGGGCAGGAAGCAAAGGAAGATATATTAACCGGTACACGGGCAGCTGCAGCAGGAGGCATTACCCGTGTCGCTACGATGGCGAATACAAATCCGGTTATTGATAACGTGGCTGTTTTGAAGGGCGTGAAGCATCGTATAAGAGAAGACGCCATTGTAAAAGTCAGCATAATAGGAGCTATATCTAAAGGACTGGAAGGCAAGCAGCTTTCTGAAATGGGAGATATGGCATTTAATGGGGCTGTCGCTTTTTCTGATGACGGGCATTATGTAGAAAATGCCAATTTTATGCGTAGAGCCATGGAATATGCGGGACAGCTGGGGAAAATGATTATTGATCATGCAGAAGATATGACAATGTGCAGTCAAGGATTTATGAATGAAGGAAATGTCTCCTATAAAATGGGAGTGACAGGAAGACCTTCCGCAGGAGAAAACATTGCAGTTTCCAGAGATTTGCTGCTTTCTGAATTGACGGGATGTCATATACACATAGCACATGTAAGTTCTGCAAAAGCGGTTGAAATGATCCGGCAGGCAAAAGGAGCGGGAATACATTGTTCTACAGAGGTAACAGCACAACATTTATATTTTACTGATGAATATCTTAAAAATTATGAATCATCTTTCAAAATGGCACCGCCTATCCGGACAGAGGATGACCGGCAAGCTCTGATTGAAGGTCTGAAAGACGGGACAATTGATGCGATTATGACGGATCACGCACCTCACACAAATGAAGAAAAAGATGTTCCTTTTAATTGTGCACCTAATGGCATAGCCGGACTTGAAACATCTCTGGCTTCTACTTTGACAGTCCTTTATCATGGAAAACATATGACCATTGATAAAATTGTGGAATATATGTCAGTGAATCCGGCCAAATTGCTTCAAGTACCCGGGGGTGTTCTTGAGGTTGGAGAAGATGCTGATATTACAGTAATTGATCCAAATAAAGAATGGACAGTAAAAGGAAATGAACTTTATACGAAATCTTTATTTACACCTTATGAAGGCATAACTCTGAAAGGAAAAGCAGTTCTGACAATTGTCGATGGGGATATAGTGATGAAAGAAGGAAAGGTGTTGAAATGAAAGGATTGCTGGTTTTAGAAAATGGAATCCGGTTTCATGGGGAGCTTTTAGGTTCTGCAGAGGGGATTGGAGAACTGGTTTTTAATACAGGAATGACAGGTTACCAGGAATGCTTTACCGATCCTTCTTATGAGGGACAAATTTTAACGTTAACGTATCCTTTAATAGGTAATTACGGCGCTAATAATGAATTTATGCAAAACAAGAAACCGGCAGCAACAGGATATGTATTGGATCAAATTACAAAACATCCGAGTAATTGGGAATGCAAAGAGCCTATTGCAGAATTCATTGAGCGATATCATGTACCTTGTCTATATAATGTAGATACCCGTGCAGTCACCCGTGTGGTTCGTGAGCAAGGAATCATGAAAGCAATCATAGTCAGCGCAGATAAAAGTGAAGCGGAAATCAAAGCGATGCTGGACAAACCGATGCACCGTAATCAGGTGGAGAAAGTAACCACAGATTTCCCTTATTCATATGGAAACGGTAAGTATCAGGTCTCCTTGTTAGATTGCGGACTAAAGAAAAGTATTTTAAAAAGTTTAGCGGATAATGACTGTACGATTCATGTATTTCCTGCACATACAACAGCAGAGGAATTACTGGCAAACTCCCCGGACGGTGTTTTTTTGAGCCCCGGTCCGGGAGATCCGCAGGATGTGCCCTATGTTATTGAAACGGTTAAACAGTTAATCGGGAAACGTCCTATTTTTGGTATTTGTTTGGGGATACAAATGTTGGGCCTTGCACTGGGGGCGAAAACTTTTAAACTTCCCTTCGGACACAGAGGGGCCAATCACCCTGTTAAAGATTTGAGAAACGGAAGAGTCTATATTACGAGTCAGAACCATGGATATGCCCTTTTAGAAGACAGCCTTCCCGAATGTATTGAAGTTACACACAGAAGTGTCAATGATGGAACTATAGAAGGAATCCGTCATAAGTCACTCCCGATACAAGCTGTACAGTACCATCCTGAAGCAGCACCCGGACCGACTGATAATTTTTATTTATTTGCAGAGTTTAAAAAGGCGATGGAGGATTTTAAAAAATGACAAAAAAGAATGTAAAAAAGGTTCTGGTCATTGGCTCCGGGCCTATTGTAATCGGTCAGGCTGCGGAATTTGACTATGCAGGCACACAAGCTTGCCGCTCTTTGAAAGAAGAGGGGATGGAGGTTGTTTTAGTCAACAGTAATCCGTCAACAATTATGACAGACGTAGATATTGCAGACCGTGTATATATAGAACCGATTACGCTTCCCTTTGTAACAGAGGTTATAAAAAAAGAAGAACTTTCCGATGCCGGGGTTTTAGAGCAGTATGGAGTTAAATTATTGGGTTCTTCACTTCATGCAATTAAGCATGCTGAAGACAGAGAACTTTTCAAAGAAGCTATGAAAGAGATTCATCAACCGGTCCCTGAAAGTGATATTTTTGAAGAGCTTGAACCGGCAATTGCGTTTGCCGATAAAATAGGATATCCCGTCATTATACGGCCTGCCTATACATTGGGCGGTACCGGCGGTGGTATTGCTCATGATCGCTACGAAATGGAAGAAATAGCAAACCGTGGTATCAAGCTTTCCCCTATCAATCAAATTCTTGTTGAACGTTCTGTTGCAGGTTGGAAAGAAGTCGAGTTTGAGGTTATGAGGGATGCATCGGATAATTGTATTATTGTCTGTGCTATGGAAAATCTTGACCCGGTAGGGGTACATACAGGCGATTCTATTGTTGTTGCACCGACACAAACCCTAACAGACGGGCAATATCAGATGATGCGTGCCGCTTCTTTGGATATTATCCGGTATTTGCAAATTGAAGGCGGATGTAATGTTCAATATGCCTTAGATACAAGAACAAATAATTATTATGTCATTGAAGTGAATCCCCGTGTAAGTCGTTCTTCGGCTTTGGCGTCCAAGGCAACGGGATATCCTATAGCAAAAGTGGCGGCAAAGATAGCTTTAGGTATGCGTTTAGATGAAATTACAAATGCAATTACTAAAAACACAAAAGCCTGCTTTGAACCATCCATAGATTATGTGGTTGTTAAATTCCCAAGATGGCCGTTTGAAAAATTTACATTGGCAGATCGGTCAATCGGAACTCAAATGAAAGCGACCGGAGAAGTAATGGCGTTGGACCGTACGTTAGAAGGTGCCTTATTAAAAGCATTGCGATCTTTGGAAGTAGGTGAAGGATATCTTCATCTGAAGAAATTAGAAGGGCAGTCATTATATGACATACGTTGTCTTCTTCACCGTATAGATAATGAAAGATTATTCGTTTTAGCGGAAGCACTCAGGCGTGGTATAGAGCCGGAAGAAATCAACAGAATTACCAAAATTGATTTATTCTTTATTTATAAAATCCAGAATATTATTCTTACGGAACGTTTATTGCTGAAAGAAGGACTTACCGAAGATACATTTAAAGCAGCTAAACGAATTCAGATGCCCGATTTTGCAATTGCTCATTTTGCGGAAGTATCAGTAAAAGATGTAGAGAGCTTTAAGAAAAAAATAAATTATCATGCCCGCTTCAAAATGGTAGACACTTGCGCAGCTGAATTCGAAGCACAAACACCTTATTATTATTCGACCTACGGAAGTGAAGATGAAGTACATTCACAGGGGACACAGTCTGTCATCGTTTTCGGCTCGGGACCGATCCGCATCGGACAGGGAATCGAATTCGATTATTGTTCTGTACATGCATCGTGGGCATTAACTAAAGCAGGTAAAAAATCTATAGTCATCAATAATAATCCGGAAACGGTATCAACAGATTTTGATACATCAGACGCTCTGTATTTTGAACCACTGACAGAAGAAGATGTGCTGGCTATTATTGACAAAGAAAAGCCGGAAGGAGTTATTTGTCAATTTGGCGGTCAAACAGCTATCAATTTAGCCACGCCTATGGCAAAACGGGGAATCAAAATCATTGGATCATCAAATGAGAGTATTGATATGGCAGAAGACAGGGAACGCTTTGATACCTTAATGGGACAGCTGGGGATTGCCAGACCGAAAGGTTGTCTTGTTGAAAGTGTGGAAGAAGCAATGGAAAAGACGGAAGAGCTTTCCTACCCTTTGATTGTACGTCCAAGCTATGTTCTTGGCGGCCGGGCTATGCAGATTGTATATGACCAGTCTGAACTTCGTCAGTACTTAAAAGAAGCAGTAGTGGCTTCTCATGAGCATCCCGTACTGATTGATCAGTATATGGTGGGACGAGAAGTGGAAATTGATGCAATTTCTGATGGCGTTGAAGTTTGTATTCCCGGAATTATGGAGCAGATTGAACGTTCCGGTGTTCACTCCGGAGATTCTTTTGCAGTATATCCTCCGCAGCATTTGACACAAGAGATTATTGATACATTGACAAAATATACAAGAGATATAGCTCGTGCTATGAATGTCAAGGTTATGGGAATCGGACATACTTACCAAGAGGCTCTTTATAAAGCCGTTGTGGCTGCTAATTTGATGATACCTTCTCGTGGAAATATCTTAATTACAGTAAGTGACAGAGATAAACCTGAAACAGCAGAGTTGGCAAAAGGGTTCGTTAAATTGGGCTATAATTTAATCAGTACATCAGGAACGGGTGCTTATTTTAAAAACTTAGGCATACCTGTTGAAATTATCAAGAAAATTCACGAGAAGGGTGAAAACTGTGAGAAATATTTAAAATCAGGAAAAGTTGACTTGGTTTTGAACACCATTTCTTATGGGAGTCAAATAGAGCAGGAGGGGTATGATTTAAGACGAATTGCCGTAGAATTGGCCATACCATGTCTGACCTCTTTGGATACAGCAAAAGAAGTCCTTCGTGTCATGGCTGAATCGGGAAGTGAAGAAACAAAACATGTAGAGGCGGTTCAAGACTATATAAGGGAGGTTTAGCTTTGTCAGGCTATATAGAAAAAGGAGTTATCCGTCTGCATGAAAAAGTAGGGACAGATATATGGAGAATGCAGGCTGAATGGCCACTAACTGCTAAGGAAGCAAAGCCGGGACAATTTGTCCATGTAAGTGTAAATGATTCAAGCAAACTGCTGAGACGGCCGATTTCTATTGCAGGAACAGACCCCGTGAAAGGGCTTGTAGAAATCATTTATCGTGTTGTCGGCGAGGGAACAGAATGTCTTTCTTACATGAAGGTAGGAGATAAAATAGACAGTCTCGGGCCCCTTGGGACCAGTTTCTCGGTAAATGCAACGCATATTGTGGGCGTTGGCGGAGGAGTAGGAATTGCACCGATACTTTTTCTGGCGAGAAATGCATTGCCGGGACAGATGACCGTTGTCATCGGGGGAAGAAATAAAGCAGAAGTATTTTGGAAAGATTTTTTTCCTGAAAATATGAGAAAACTCATTGTCACTACTGATGACGGCTCATGTGGGATTAAAGGGTTTTCCGTTTCCGTATTACCGGATATTTTTGAAAAAGAAAATGTAAATCAAGTTTGTGTTTGCGGACCGGCAATCATGATGCGGACTACTGCAGAGATGGCGGGAAAATTCGGCATATACTGTGAGGTATCTATGGAAAGGCGGATGGGATGCGGAACCGGGACTTGTCTTGCTTGTGTATGCGATAAAATAAAGGGCGGGCATTATAAGGTCTGCCTCGATGGGCCCGT
>QWCQ01000816.1_pt1 | contig 15868 bp, 13 predicted proteins | sample 1972701 | NCBI WGS metagenome assembly QWCQ01 (sample SAMN09866704, study PRJNA288562) | Human gut metagenome isolate pre4_stool, whole genome shotgun sequencing...
TCCACAACAGTTATGATCTTTATAAATCCATTGCCTCCACGCTTGCTTTCTATAAGATACCCATTATATGGGGTAAATCTCGTAGAAAGAACGTAGTTTATCTGACTAGGTGCACAATCAAAACGTGTCGCCAAGTCATTCCTGCCGATTTCAAGCATCCCATCAACAGAATCTTCTAACATCATTTTTAGAAATCTTTCGATTTCTGAAGTAAGACCTGCCATAATTCACCACTCTTTCTATATATTAATCAAGTCAAATAGTTGACTATCTCTGACCTTCTTCTTTAAAAATAAAGAATCCTAATGATTCCTAGTAAAATTGTACTATTTAGCAAGATGATTGCAAGTAGCTTATCTTTGCTTAAAGCTAATAATAAGTAAAGGAAACTCCCGCACAAAGATTAAATACTCGCGGGAGTTTCAATATACTAATCTCTCCTACTATTTCTATTACCATAGAGGAGGAATAATCTCAACAACTGTAGGGCTGTAGATAAGGTTGCAGCTACATAGGTAAAAGCTGCTGCCCTTAGCATTGCTCTTGCTCCTTCAAGCTCTTCGCCATGAAGCATGCCGCTTTCGTCTATTACTCTTATGGCCCTTCTTGAAGCGTCAAACTCCACTGGAAGGGTCACCAGTTGAAATATTAGAGCAAGAGAGAAAAGTATTAGTCCCAGGTCTAAGAGCTTCTGTTGGGATAGGAAAATTCCTAAAAGTATAACTGGAAAGGCAAGCTTTGATCCAAAGTTTACCGCAGGTACCAGCCAAGACTTAACCCTCAAAGGAGTGTAGCCTTCCTTGTATTGGATGACGTGGCCGCACTCGTGGGCTGCTACAGCGATAGATGCTATAGAAGTATCAGTAAAGGAGTCCCCAGATAGGGCGACTTCCTTGGTAGCAGGATTGAAGTAATCTGACAAACTTCCTCCAATCTTTTTTATAGAAATATCATTGTATGAGTTTGTATCGAGTATATATTTGGCTGCTTGGTAGCCTGTTATACCCTTTTTGGATTTAATTTTACTATATTTGTTAAAGGCTTTTTGGATATTAGCCTGGGCAATCATTGATATAATAACACCTATTATGACTAGAAAATAGGTCTTGTCAAAATACATTGACCCAAAATAATATGGATTATACATATTTTATCTCCTTCTTTTTTCTTATTATACCCAAATTGGAATTTTGGAAACAGAAAAAGGGCTCCTAGAGCCCTCCTTCATTATAGAAAAGAATAAGTTAGTCCTAGTTTTCTAAGGGAAAACTATAAGGAATTAATAATGAAAAACCTAGCTATTTAATAGCTGATTTTATTATAACATCATTTTCCTATTTGTGCAAACTTTTTTCTTAAATTTATCCATTCAGCTATAATCCTAACTTTAAGACTTCATTACGTTTTCCTGTCAAGAATTTTCTTCAAGAGCTTTAGCGTTTTCATTATCTCCTATGAGAACTAGAACATCGCCTTTTCTAATTTCTGTGCTAGGATCTATATCCATTAGCATCTGGCCATCTCTTTCGAAGGCTACTACATTCATCTTGTAAGCCTTCCTAAAGTCAAGCTCTATAAGAGACTTACCTATCCAGTCCTCATGGGCCTTGATCTCTATCAAAGAGAAGTCATTTGAAAACTGTACAAGTTCCAAAAGATTGGATCCTGCAAGAGATCTTGCAAGTCTTTCTCCTGTATCAAGCTCAGGATAGACTATCTGATCGGCACCAATTTTTTTTAGAATTCTCGCATGTGATTGGCTTGTAGCCTTGGCTATAATCTTATCCACTCCGCTGTCCTTACATATCAAGGTAGCCTCAATTGATGCTTCTATATCTGTTCCTGTTGCAATTATTGCCACGTCGTAGTTGTTTATTCCCAAAGACTTCATAGCAACTTCCTCTGTGATATCTCCTTGGGCAGCACTTGAAACGAAGTTTGCGATTTTTTCTACCTTTTTGTAATTAGAATCTACTGCTGTTACATAGACTCCCTTCTCGAAAAGCTTGGTAGCAACAGAGTAACCAAATCTTCCAAGACCTAAAACTATTACATTTTTTTCCATAATATCTCCTAACCTATACTAATAAAACATTCTGGATATCTTATCAACTTCTCATCTGGCTTTAGACCAAAGGCAAGGGCCATTGTCATCGGGCCAATCCTACCTAAATACATACAAAGACCTATCAAGATTTTGGCTATTTTTGAAAGACTTGCCGTAATCCCCCTAGAAGCTCCTACTGTCGCAAGGGCAGAGACAACTTCATATAGGGTATCTACCAAAGTAAAATCATCTGTTATAGTTATAGCGAATGTTACCATAAGTACTATAGCAAGAGAAATCATAAAGATTGATAGGGCCTTTTTAATAGTCTCATCGCCTATGTGCTTATTAAATACAACTGGCTCCTTCTGTCTTTTGATTATAGAATATGTCGCAAGGACCAAGACTCCAAAGGTCGTAGTCTTAATACCTCCGGCAGTAGATCCAGGAGATCCTCCTATAAACATTAATCCTATCAGTAAAAGCGAGGTCGAATCTTTAATATTCGAAAGATTAACCGAATAAAATCCTGCAGTTCTTGCTGAAACTGACTGGAAGAAGGACTCTATTAAAGATCCCTTGATTCCTTCGCCTACAAGGACGCCCTTTTGGATTGACTCTAAGATTAAAAATCCCAGAGCACCAAATAAAATCAATACTGCATTTATAATCAAAACAAGCTTTGAGTGGGTTGAGACTTGCTTGAACTTTCTCCTATAGAAAAACTCGCTCGTAACCATAAATCCAAGTCCACCTATAACAATCAAAAGCATGAGAGTGGTATTTACTAAAAGATCTTTCCTTAAAGGATAGATAGAATCTCCCATAATATCAAAACCTGCATTACAAAAGGCTGATATAGAGTGGAAAATTGAATACCAAATCCCCTTACCTAGCCCATAAGTTGGAACAAATCTAAACGAAAGAAACAAGGCTCCCAGTGCCTCTACTATAAGAGTAAAGACCAGGACATATCTAAAGAGCCTTACCATGCCTTCCATGCTTTCTACATTGAGCTGCTCTTTTAATATTTGCCTAGACTTTATACCAATTTTCTTCCTTAAAATTAGAGGAATTATAGATGCTAAGGTCATAATTCCAAGTCCCCCGATTTGAATCAAGATGATAATTACAACTTGGCCTAGTGTATTCCAGTAAAGACCTGTATTAACCGGTGTCAGCCCCGTAACACAAGAGGCACTTGCCGCAACAAAAAACGAATTGATAAGTCCAGTACTCTTACCTGTTTGAGTTACATAGGGTGTTGATAGTATAAGTCCTCCAAGACTTATCAAAATCAAAAATCCCATAGATAAAACAAAGGCCGGGTTTTCTGTAGCCTTATCGAAAGTTCTTTTCAAAATATTTTTTTGCATAATAACCTTCCTTACACAATCAAAGGGGCTGGCTCATATATTCGCCCTCCCCTAACTTAAGAGGATTTTACATCTTGACCTATTTTTTGTCAACGATTTGATGATAAGTTTGCTGGGTATAAAATACAAAAGGAGGAAAATATGACTTTATTAATAGTTTTGATTATTCTAGTGCTTGTAATAGTCATTTATTCAGTTGCAACTTACAATAATTTTGTAAGACTTAATGAGATGGTAGAAAACTCCATGGCTCAAATCGCCACTGGCCTTCAAGCTAGGTGGGATAACCTAAACAACTTGATCGATATGACCAAGGACTACAGCGAATTTGAAGTAGAAGCCCTAGATAAAATCACAAAGAACAGGACAGACATAAACAGAACTTCCGATGCAAAGGAAGTTGAAAGCGAAAACAGAGAATTTGAAAAAGCCCTCTCTTCCTTTTATGCAGTCGCAGAAAATTATCCAAATCTTAAAACAAGCGACCTATACAAAGAGACTATGGCAACTATGACAAAACACGAAGAAACTCTTAGACATTTGAGAATGGTCTATAATGACACTGTAACCAAACTTAACAGAAAAATTAAATCTTTTCCTGCAAATATCCTTGCAAATATTTTTTCTGTTCATACTAAAGATTACTTCGAAAATTCTAGCGAAGCATCTTCTGTACCGAAATTTAAATAGGAGACCTATGAAACTTAAAAGACTAAGCAAATATCTTTTAGCGCTTTTTCTCTTTCTACTTCCTGGAATCTCTTTTGCCGATAGTTTCGATTCACTAGATATGGATGTCACAATAGATAAGGACGGCATAGGAAGTGTGGAAGAAGTTTGGAAAATTGATGAAGACGAAAGAGATTATACCGAACGATACAAATTAATAGAAAACTTAAGAGGAATAAAGATAGAAGAATTCTCCCTAACTTCTCCTTCTCTAGGAAAGGACTTTAGTGAAATGAATCCTTGGGATTCGGGCCTATCTTTCGATGAAAAAGCCTATAAATACGGAAGAAGCGACAGGGAGGATGAGACAGAACTAATTTGGGGTATCTCCCAATACGGAAAAAACACCTACAAGCTAACTTACAAGATAAATCCTGTGATAATTGGTCTTGAAGATAGCGATATGCTCTTTTTCCAATTTGTTGGAGAAAACTTTGACCCTAAACCAGAAAAAGTTAATATCAATATCAAAGGCTTTGAGCCCTTCGATGAAAGAGTAAAAATGTGGGGCTTTGGCCTAGTTGGAGATATCCACAATGTCGATGGAAATATAGTACTTAAATCTAGCGGAGAAGTTGACTATACGACTATCATGCTCAAATTCCCTAAGGGCTATTTCAATACATCCTACAAGGAAGATAGAAAATTCGATGACTATGCCAATGAGGCCGTAAAGGGATCGAAGTGGGAAGAGCGAGAAGGAGAAGCTAATACCGATCCCACTCCTTGGTATGTCAAAGTAATCCTTCCCCTTGTTCTTCTCTTAGGTCTAGGATCAATCTTTCTTGGAGTGAGGGCAAGCAAACTTCATTTTGATGAGAATAATATCACAAATGATGATGCCCTCAAGAAGGCCAAGACCTTCAAAGACCAGTACTTTAGAGATATCCCTTATGATTCCCATATAGAAGATACCTATCTATTGGCTGAGAAAGCCTATCCTTACGAGGTAAATCAGGGAAATTACTTGAATGCCTTTATCCTAAAGTGGATTTATGACAAGAATATTGAAATCGAAGCTAGAAAGGAAAAGGATAAAAATGCCAAGATAAGAATTATCAGTAGACCCTCTGATATGGGCAAGATGGAAGAAACCTTCTTTGATATAATCGAAGAAGCACAAGAATATTCCAAAGACGGTCTTGTATCAAACAAGAATATAAAGAAATACTTTGGGAAAAATACCGAAGTCACAGAAGATTTCTACGAAGATTTCTTGCCTAAGTCAAGAGATGGCCTAAAGGCGGGAGAATATTTGAAGGATATAAGATTCGAGAAGAAATTCGCTGGGACTAAGAGAGAAGGATCCGAGCTTGAAGTTACTCCTAAAGGAATTAAGCTTTATGAAAATCTAATCAAGTTTAGAAATTACTTGGAAGATTATTCTCTAATAGAAGAAAGAGGAATAGAAGAAGTTCATATTTGGGACTACTTCCTCATATATGCTGCGATTTTTGGCATAAGTGATAAGGTCTTCAAAAACCTAGAGAAAACTTATCCGAACTACAGCAATAACTCAGTATTTAGCTACTATATGATCACAAATTCAAGAAACTACTCCACTATCACCCAAGCCAATCTCACAAGCTTTACATCAGCAGGAGCTGGCGGTAGCACTTCCTTTGGCGGCGGAGGCGGAAGCTTCGGTGGAGGTGGCGGCGGAGGTCGCTAGATATAGAATAATTTATGATAAATCCTTAAGCAAATTAATTTTTCGCTTAAGGATTTTTTCTTGACCAATTAAAATCAAAATTTGTAAGCAAAATAGTTTTATATAAGGAATAATCCTCGCCAAATGATTAAACAATCAGATATTTCTGCTAATCTAGAAGGCAAATCAGCTCAGCTGCTAGGAAAAATTAACAGGATACGATCCCTTAAATATGAATTTACCTAAGAAATTCCTCTAAATTAGAAAACAGACCTCATTTATAATCTAAGGCTTGCGACTTTAATTTATATTTACTTGTTAAATTAATAACTTGGCCTTATAATATAAACTTAGAGATAGTATTTCTTTTGGAAACTATACTCTATAACACCATTATTTTTTATTTTAAAAACGAGCTTATATAGCTAGCTAATAAGACTCAAATAATTTGTTACTTATAGGCTATCGATTTTTATTGTTAAAAAATAAACTATTGATAGCCTTATTTTTTAGGGAGAATGTATGAATATAGAAATGTTAGAAGGAAAAATCCACAGAGCTACAGTTACCGAGGCCAATCTCGATTATGTAGGATCTATTACAGTTGATGTTTCCTTGCTGGAAGAAGCTGGCATAAGGGAATATCAGAAAGTGCAAGTTGTCGATATTAATAATGGAAATAGGATAGAAACCTATACTATAGCAGGAGAAAAGGATAGCGGAGTAATCTGTCTAAATGGAGCAGCTGCAAGGCTTTTTTCTACTGGTGATAAGGTAATTATCATGGCTTATGCTTCTTATAGCGAAGATGAGCTTAAAGATTACAAACCAAAAGTTGTCTTTGTAGATGATGATAATAAGATTACAAAGGTGTCTAATTACGAAAAATACGGAACTTTATCATAAATAAAAAACAAGTGGTGTTTGGAGCTATCTCTAATAAAATTAGAGGAGAATTTATGAAAATTATCAAAACAATTGACGAACTAAGAGCAAATCTTAAGAAATCCAAAATCGAGGGCAAATCCATAGGTCTTGTACCTACCATGGGCTATTTACACGAAGGACATGCTAGTCTTATAAGAAAGGCTAGGAGTGAAAATGATATAGTTGTTGTATCTGATTTCGTAAATCCCATCCAATTCGGACCGAATGAAGACTTACTTACCTACCCAAGAGACTTAGAAGCTGATAGCAAAATATGTGAAGAAATCGGAGTAGATTATATTTTTGCACCCGAAGCAAGCGAGATGTATCAAGACAGAAAGGTCTTTGTAGATATAGAAGATATGTCAGATCACTTGTGCGGAGCAAAACGTCCAGGACATTTCAGAGGAGTCCTTACAGTTTGCAGCAAATTGTTTAACATAACAGGGGCTGATAGAGCCTACTTTGGACAAAAAGATGCCCAACAAGTCGCAATAATCAAAAAACTCGTAAGCGACTTAAATATTCCTATAGAAATAATCCCTTGCCCTATAGTTAGGGAAGAAGACGGACTTGCTCTTTCATCTAGAAACACCTACTTATCAAGTGAAGATAGAAAAGCTGCCCTTTGCCTATCCAAGGCCATATTTGCTGGAGAAAAACTAGCAAAGGAAGGCGGAAGTGTAGAAGAAGTGATAGGTAAAATGAGAGAGATAATAGATAGCGAAGAGCTTTCAAAGATAGATTACATCAGTGTAGTTGACCTTAAAACCATGGAAGATGCTAGTGATTTTGATGTCGATAGGCTGGTTGCTATAGCTGTTTATATAGGTAAAACGCGTCTAATAGATAACTTTATCTACAGGAGCTAGATCCTATGGAAAAAATATCTTCACTTTCGAGAAAAATCACACAAAATATAGGCTTAATAATAATAGTTTTTTCTGTAATAGCCTACTTTCTTCCAGAATATTTTTCCTGGATGACAAATTACACGACTATTTTTCTAGCCCTTGCCATGTTTGGTATGGGAACTAGTATAGACGGAGATTCCTTCAAGGAAATTCTTAAACATCCCAAGGAAGTAATGATAGGCTCTCTCGCCCAATTTACGATTATGCCGCTTTTAGCCTACTTGCTCGCCTTAGTTTTTGGCTTAAATAAGGACATAGCCCTTGGGGTAATACTCGTTGGGTCTTGTCCTGGAGGAACTGCCTCAAATGTAATAACTCATATAGCAAAAGGAGACGTGTCATTATCTGTATCGATGACGATTCTTTCTACCCTCCTTGCCCCAATAGTAACTCCCCTTCTGGTATACTTGCTAGCTGGCAAATGGGTCGAAGTCTCAATCCTTGCTATGTTTAAGTCAGTTGTTACAGTAATCCTTTTACCTGTTCTTCTTGGAATTTTTGCCAAAAAAATAAGCCCTAAGGGCGTAGAAAAATCAAAGGACATCTTCCCTTTGATCTCATCTTTGGCAATTATCCTAATAATCGCAGGTATTATCGGGGCCAACTCTGAGAAAATAAGACAATCAGGTCTATTAGTCTTGCTCATAGTTATGATTCACAATGCCCTAGGCCTTGCTGGAGGACTTCTGATAGGAAAACTTATGAAGATGGACTACGATAAGGAAACAGCCCTAGCTATAGAAGTCGGCATGCAAAATAGCGGACTTGCCATCCAACTTGCAACAGCAAATTTCGCCCTAAATCCACTAGCAACCCTACCTGGTGCAATATTTTCAATATGGCATAATATATCCGGATCAATTTTTGCATCTATTAGAAGGAAAAATAAATAATAAGCATCAAAAAAGGAGCTGTTGCAAAAATATGAATAATTATCGTACCATCGTTAGAAGGTTCTCTTAGGAAATTTTCAGTGGTGCCTGCCGGCTGATGGAGGCAAAAATTCCGTGGAGGTTCTTCTAACGATAACGGTACGATTTATTCATTCTGCAACAGCCCCTTTTTCCTATTTTACTTTTCTTTAAGCATCTTATCTGAATATCCTATGGTATATGTTAGAGCAAAGCTTACTCCTCCTGCTATTAGAAGCATTAGGATATACATTAGTAGGTTATCTAAATACAAGAGCATACCTGGAATAACTGTTACTGCCATTCCTGTTCCTTCGATCTTAAAGATTGATGCGAAAAATCCTCCTGCTGCTCCACCAATCATACCCATTACAAATGGTTTTACAAATCTTAGGTTGATACCGAAAATCGCTGGCTCTGTGATACCTAGGGCCGCTGATAGGGCTGATGGATAGGCTATTTGCTTAATCTTTTTATCCTTGGTCTTGATAGCTACTGCAAGAACTGCTCCAGCTTGACCTGCTGTCGCTGCTGATAAAAGGGCATTGAAGGCATTTCTTCCATTATCTGCTAGGAGTTGGACTTCTAGAAAGTTAAAGATGTGGTGGATTCCTGTAACTACGATTAGTTGTTGGAGTCCTCCGATTAGGATTCCTGCTATACCGAAAGGAAGTCCTAGGGCCCACTTAGTTGCCTCAAGTACCACGACTTCTAGTTGGTGGAAGACTGGTCCTATGGCAAATAGGGAAAGCACACTCATTATAGCCAAAACTAAGAAAGGAGTTAGAAGTAAGTCTAAGCTATCTGGTATTACTTTTCTTAGATTTCTCTCAAGCTTCGCACCGATAAGGCCTGAAATAAAGGCAGGAAGTACTGTTCCTTGGTATCCTACAACTGGAATAAATCCAAACATTATGATAGGGCTTGCGTCTCCACTTGCTACTTGGTAGGCATTAGGTAGGTTAGGATGAACTAGCATAAGGCCTAGGACAATTCCTATAACAGGGCTTCCTCCAAATACTTTAAAGGCTGACCAAGCCACTAGGGCTGGCAAGAAAGCGAAGGCTGTATCTGTTAGGATTTGTGTCCACATCAAGAAGTTTTGGGAAATGTCGTCTGGCGTCATAGAAAAAATTCGAAGAACTTCCTCCTGGGTGAGGAGTCCTCTTACTCCCATGAAAAGTCCTGTAGCTACAAGGACTGGAATAATAGGAACAAAGACATCACCAAAGGTCTTTATAGCACGTTTTAGTGGATTTTTTTGGTTTTTCGCTTTATTTGCCACTGCCTTATCGTGAATTTTAGAAAAGTCATCTGGTAAATCTTCCTCTAGGGACTCGTAGGCATCGTAGACCTTGTTTACTGTTCCAGTTCCAAAGATTATTTGAAGTTGTCCTTCATTAAACATTGCGCCCTTGGCTCCTTCAAGGTCATTGGCCAAGTCCATATTGATTTTATCCTTATCGTAGACTTCAATTCTAAGTCTAGTTGCACAATGTGCGACTGAGGAAATGTTTTCTCTTCCTCCAGCGGCCCTTATGGCCTCTTCTGCTGCTTTTTTGTAATCCATAATTTCTCCTTTTGATAATTACAAATAATTGGGAACGGTTCCGTTAATATAATTATAGCAAAAACGTTTACTTTGTCAAATAATTTTTATTATTTTTATTTATTTGATATTATAGGAGTGGAGGATTTATGGCAAATATTAAAGATATCGCTGAACTAACAGGATTTTCAAAATCTACAATCTCCAGATATTTAAACAATGGTTCAGTAAGCGATAAGACAAAGAAGAAAATTAAAGAAGCAATAGATGAGCTTGGCTATGTTCCAAATTCCTATGCGAGAAATCTCAAAAAGACCAAGACTAATATCATAGGAATAATCATTCCAAACTTTATAGGCTATACCAAAAACACCGCCCTAAACGCTATTAATATCTACATGAAAGATACTAATTATTCCATGCTCCTATCTTCTTCCAATGACGATATGGACGAAGAAATAAGGATAATCGAAGAAATGGCAGGGCTTAATGTAGAAGGAATTATCCTTTTTGCCTCAAATATAACTCAAAGACACAGGGAAATTATAAAAGATTTAACAATCCCCCTTGTAATCTTCGGCCAAAAGCTTGATGACTTTACTTCAATTACAGCCAACGATTATAAGGCAGGAAGACTTATGGCAAACTATATCAAGACCCTTTCCCACACAGAGATTTCTTATTTTGATGTAGGAGAATATGATGAAGCTGTAGGAGATAGGTTTTTAGGCTTGCGTGATGGATTAAGGGATAAAAATATAAAGATCAACCACCACCATTTCGACTTTACCAAAAAGACCGCCTACGAAAAGGCCAAGGAGATTCTTGCCAAGGAAGAATCGACCTTCTACCTAGGAGCTACCGATAATATAGCCTTTGGAATTATTGAGGCTCTTAGGGAGAAGGAGATTAGGATTCCAGATGATATTTCTGTTGCAGGCTTTGGCAATTATGAAATATCTTCCATAATAAATCCCGCCCTTACCACGGTTGACTTCCCTTACGAAAAGCTTGGGACAGATGCTATCAAAAGTCTCATCAATCAGATCGAAGGAAATGAAAAGGAGATAATAGAACCAGCAGAAGCAAGACTTATCTTGAGGGATTCTACTAAGTAATTATGTTTTTCCTTCAAATTTGCCTCTACTATTTTGGGTATAATAAAAAATAAAAGGAATTGTTATGAAAAAATATTATTTCAAAGAGAAATTTTTCAAAATTACAGACCATTACCCCATCCTTGATGATAATGGAAGAAAGGCCTTCTTTGTAGACCAAAAATTTAAGTTTCTTGGCTATGAGGCGACTGTTTCTAATGCAAATAATCTAGAAATTTTTACTATAAATAGAAAACTCATCTCCTTCCTTCCAGTATACCAGATTGATTTTAAGGATTCTAAGAAGAAAATGACTATAAAGTCTAATATTTCTGTCTTTAGAAAGTCAATTGATGTCATAAGCGAAGAGGGCAAGATTAATGTTAAGGGAAACTTGTGGGATTATGAATTCAAGGCCTACTTTGAGGGTGAATTGATAGGAGAAGTTGGCAAGAAAATTTTATCCTTCACCGACCAATATCAGCTTAAAGTCCACGACGAGAATTTTACAGAAGAGCTCATAGCCCTTTGCCTATCCTTAAATAACATCAAGGACATGGAAGAGGAAGCAACTATGAATAATAATTAAGGAGAAAGAATGGAAATATCAACAATAACAAAATACATCGAAGAACTTACCAATACACCTTCACCAACTGGCTTTACAAAACTTGCCGAGAAGTATCTCATGGACGAATTTGAAAACTTAGGCTATAAGCCTTACCAAACCAACAAGGGCAATGTAGTCGTTCCTATAGTAGAAGGAGAAGAAAATGGCCTCTTACTTTCTGCCCACGTAGATACCCTGGGCCTTATGGTAAGAAGTGTGAAGGCTAACGGTAGGCTTAAGGTAACAAGCCTTGGAGGCTATCCTTTTAACTATGCAGAAGGAGAAAATGTCACAATCCACACCAGGTCTGGCAAAACTTATACAGGAGTATTCAGATTAAATGAACCTGCTGTCCACGGCTCATCTGACCCAAAGGATGCCAAAAGAGATGATAGCACTATGGAAGTTGTAGTAGATGCTATAACAAAATCCGCCGAAGAGACCAAGGCTCTTGGCATTACTAACGGAGACTTTATATCCCTTGACCCAAGATTTAGAATTGATAATGGCTTCGTCAAATCTCGTCACCTAGATGATAAGGCAAGTGCCGGAGTCCTCCTAGCTCTTGCTAAGGAAATCAAAGAGAAAAATATCAAGATAAATAGACCTCTTTACATGACCTTTACTATCTATGAAGAAGTAGGCCACGGAGCAGCAAGCGGCCATCCTAAGGGAATTAGGGATATGGTCGCTGTCGATATGGGAGTTGTCTATGGAGATCTCGCCTGTGATGAGACCATGGTCTCAATCTGTGCCAAGGACTCTTCTGGTCCATACAATTATGATCTGACCAATGAGCTAGTAGAGATTGCTCAAAGTCTCGATATAGACTACGGCCTAGACATCTATCCTTACTATGGATCTGACGCCTCAGCTGCAGTGGCAAGCGATAATGACTTCCGCCACGGCCTTGTAGGAAGCGGAGTTGCAGCAAGCCATGGCTACGAGAGAACTCACGAAAAAGGACTTATGGGCCTTTACAATTTGCTCTTACACTTTGTACAAAAATAGTCTTGTAATAAAGGCAATTTGTTATATAATATAAGTAAGCAAAAGGGAGTAGCCCAATTATTCAATCGTCAAAACGGAATTTTCCCGGTTGGATAAACCCTAGAAGGTGGCAAGACTTTTGGCAGGATTTGCCAAAAGTTTTTTTTATACCTTTTGTTAATATTAATGGAGGAATTATGGACTATAAAGGAAGTTTAAATGAAGTAATCAAAAAACATAATAGTGACCCAAACCGCGGTCTTACTTCCGATGAGGCAAGTAAAAGACTCGATAAATATGGCAAAAACATTATCGAATCATCTAACAAGAAATCTCTTGCCAAAAAAATCATCGAGCAATTAGCAGATCCTATGGTAATCCTTCTTGTAATAGCTGCAATCGTGTCAGCCTTTACAGGAGATGCTGTAGAATGTGGGATAATAATTGCAATCGTAGTAATCAACGCTATTATGTCCATCATCCAAGAAGGCCGTGCAGAAGACTCTGTAGCAGCCCTTCAAAAGATGAGCTCGCCAGAAGCTACCATCATTCGTGATGGATCTAGGAAAAAATTAAAGGCCGAAGAGCTTGTGCCAGGAGATGTTGTAATCATTGAAACTGGAGATATCATTCCAGCTGATATGAGACTTCTCGAATCAAGCAACCTACAAATCGACGAATCATCCCTTACAGGAGAATCTGTCGCAGTAGAAAAGGACTTTAGTAAGGAATTTAATGAAGATGTTGGAATCGGAGATAGAGATAACTACGCCTTTTCATCATCTATAGTAACTTACGGCCACGGCAAGGGACTAGTCACAGCCACAGGCCACGAAACAGAAATCGGTAAGATCGCAACAAGTCTGGAAAACGTAGAAGCAAAAGATACTCCCCTACAAAAACAACTTAAGAAGCTATCCAAGCTCCTTGCCGTGCTTGTAGTAATAGTTTGTATCCTAGTATTTGTAGTAGGATATTTTAGATCTGAAATGGATATGTTAGATAACTTCATGGTCGCAGTATCACTCGCAGTAGCTGCTATACCAGAAGGCCTAACCGCTGTTGTAACTATTGTTCTATCAATCGGAATGAACAGAATGGCAGAAAGAAAGGCAATTGTTAAAAACCTTCTTTCAGTAGAAACCCTAGGTTCAACTACAGTAATCTGCTCAGATAAGACAGGAACCCTTACTCAAAACGAAATGACCATCACCAAAATCTACGCAGATGGCAAGGAATTCGAGGTAGAAGGTTCAGGATACGAACCAAAGGGAGATATCCGAGATGAGAAGGGTGAAATCGTAGATAATCACGATCAAATCAAGCTTCTCATGACCATAGCAAGTCTATGTAACGATGCTAATCTCATAAGAGAAGACGACATCTACAAGATCACAGGCGATCCTACAGAAGGCGCTATGCTTACACTTTCTGAAAAATGGAATATCAACCAAGAAAACTTAAACGAAAACCACCCAAGGCTTGAGGAAATCCCATTCGATTCCACAAGAAAGATGATGACTACCTTCCACGAAAAAGAAGGAGACTACTACTCATTTACCAAGGGTGCCCCAGATGTAATCATAGACAAATGTACTAAAACCCTAGTAGATGGCCAAATCGTAGACTTTACAGAAGAGCTTAAGAAAAAGGCCCTCGAAGAAAATACTAAGCTTGCAAGCTCTGCTCTCCGTGTTATGGCCTACGCCTTTAGAAGCCTAGATAGTCTTGATACAGATCTTACTACAGAAAACATCGAACGTGATATGATCTTCGTTGGACTTACAGGAATGATCGACCCACCAAGACCAGAAGCTAAGGCTGCTGTTAAGGAATGTCACGCTTCAGGAATCGACGTAATAATGATTACAGGTGACTATTTCGAGACAGCCCTTGCCATAGCCAAGGACTTAGGTATTGCTACAAGCCGTGACCAAGCTATGCAAGGAAGCGAATTAAACAACAAGACAGAAGCTGAGATTAGAGAAATAGTAAAAACAAAGAGAATCTTTGCCAGAGTTTCTCCAGAAAACAAGGTTCAACTTGTAAAGGCCCTAGGCCAAAACGGAGAAATAGTAGCCATGACAGGTGATGGAGTAAACGATGCTCCAGCTATCAAGAATGCCGACATCGGTATATCAATGGGAATTACAGGAACAGACGTTGCCAAGGATACTGCAGATATGATTCTTGTAGATGACAACTTCGCAACAATCGTAAACGCAGTCGAAGAAGGAAGAGTAATCTTTTCTAACATCAAAAAGTTCGTATCCTTCCTACTATCTTGTAACATAGCAGAAGTCCTCATAGTATTCTTGTCAATACTTTTTGGCCTTCCAAGCCCACTTACACCAATCCAACTCTTGTGGCTTAACCTAGTTACAGATGCCTTCCCAGCCCTAGCCTTAGGAGTTGAGCCAGCAGAGCCAGGCATCATGAAAGAAGATCCAAGAGATCCAAGAGAGTCAATAATATCAGGAAAGACAAAGACAAATCTTATCTCTCAATCAATATTTATAACAATAGCAGTTCTCTCTGCTTACCTAGTAGGACTTAAGCGGATCTTCCCTAACTCAATTGAGGGAGCACACACAATGGTATTTGCAACACTTATCACAAGCGAGCTTCTAAGAGCCTTCTCAGTAAGATCAGAGAAGTTCACCTTAAAGGAATTAGGATTTGCCTCAAACCCACAACTAATAAAGGCAACCATCCTATCATTTGCCCTACTACTAGTGGTAATGTATGTACCAGTCCTAAGAGATCTTTTCGAAGTAGTAGCTCTAGGTTGGGAATGGATACCAGTTCTAATACTTTCCCTAATCCCACTCGTCCTAGGTGAGATTTCAAAAGTTGTTAGAAGAAAATAATAAAGATTTAAAGGATAGATCCTATGATTTATCCTTTTTTTGTGTCCAATTTTCTAAACAGCTACTAGTAAAGATAAATGCTTTTCCCAAATAAAAGAGTACTTGGCTTATAATTATTGTAATAATATTTAATATTTGATAGAATATGTGTAGTAATTATGTTTATTTATTAGGGAGGATATTATGAACAAAAAAAT
>QWCQ01001267.1_pt1 | contig 15811 bp, 12 predicted proteins | sample 1972701 | NCBI WGS metagenome assembly QWCQ01 (sample SAMN09866704, study PRJNA288562) | Human gut metagenome isolate pre4_stool, whole genome shotgun sequencing...
GTTACCTTGTTGGTATAACTGAATAGGTAACGATTTGGAAACGAGCGAGCTACTTGGCTTTGCTGTTTTCTGCCTAACAAAGAACGCTTGTTATTCTGTCTGCAAAGATAATACTTTGTTACCGAATAACAAGCGTTTATGCTAAGAAATTCTTTGTTTTGCGTTTTTTTGTAAACTCGTATGGCTTATAGTTTTCTCCCTCGTTTCTTTCTGTTCGCTTGGTATCTGAGCTTGCGCTGCCATGCTGCTTCGGCATAATCATCGCCCTGTGCGGATGGTGTAATCAAATCGCCTAACCCTTCCACAACTTCATCGGCTGCACTAACAATGGTGTCTGCCACTGTACTAATAGAATTCTGCACTTGTGGTGTGTCATTGTCTCGTGAGATAGAGGAACGGCTTTTGGGTACGAGTTGATAGCCTGTATCAGGCTGTTCGTTCTTTTCTGTCGGTTCTTGTATTGTGTGGTGTGGTTTCTTTAATTCTTCTTTGTTTGTTGGTTCAAAGTTTCTTTGCAAGGAGTGGTAGCCGAACTCCCTGCCGATTTCCGATGCCTTGAAAGATTGTCCTGTGTATGAGAATTTCAAGCCATAGACCTTGCCCTGCTTGTTCTTCATGCGCTCTATGGTTATTCCATGCCTGTTCAGCTCGTAGAGGAATATGGAGTGTCCCGTGATACCTGTGCCTTTGTATTTTTCAAGTAGGGCATAGCAAATCTTCTGAACCTGCTGCTTGGTCTGTTCCCTTGTTGGATTGGCTTTCGCTTTCTTATGCTTCCTTTCAGTCTTGACTTCCTTTGCAATGGTTAAGCGTTTCTCCCTGCTGATTTCCTCTGTAATCCTTGCAGCCTTGTTGCTTACAAAGGTAGTGTCATAAACTTCTCCGTATAGGCTGATGCGGTTGGCGATAATGTGGATATGCCTGTTGTCTGTATCCTTGTGCGTTACTGCCACCCACTGATGGTTGTCAAGTCCCATTTTTTTGGCAAACAGATGGGCTATTTGGGCAAGTTCAGAAACTGATAGTTTCTTCTCGTCCTGTGGTGCAATACCGATTTCGATGCGCAGGAATTTGTTTCTGCATCTGGTATTGTAATCGCTGACCAACTTCATTTCCTCGATGGAAAGGTTCTTGGTTATCGGCATCCATGACTCGTCCTTTATCCTGATGAGGTTGGAAACCTGTGCGTAGTACATTCCCGTTCGGTGGAGTACGGCAATGGCTTCCTTTTCATTGTCGGTCATCTTGGGAACGGCTACCACTTCACCATTCAAAAGAATCTCACGGCAGTACTCGGAGAACTTCCGCCCTGTGCTTTCTGCCTTTGCCTTGATGCGCTGCTTCTCCTCCAAAGTACACCTAACCTTGATGAACTCCGTCTTGTTCATCTGTTTTTCTTCATTGTCCTTCTGCTGCCATTGGGTAGCTTTTCTTCTGTATTTCTTCATATAAGTTTCTCTGAAAGTTAATCATTATGGATGATTCGTTGCTGCTTAATTTCTGAATGATGACCGATGAGAACGGAGTGATTACGGTCTAATCTCCCCGACAATCGAACGAGGGGAGCAAAAGCAGTTTGTGGGTACAAACTGACGTCTTGCAATATCAGCTGAGATGCCGATAACGCCTTGGGGCGTTTCCCCCGCCGAAAGTGAATGCACGGCATTCCGTGTCTAACTGCGTTCGTGGCATTCCCTCCTTTCTTTCTTTTAGACAACAACATAGTCTTCGCTTCTTTTGGAAAAGGGCCGAGGGGTTTAGAGAAAAGGGACGACCTTTCCAAGAAAAGCCCTCGCTCCTTTTTTCGTGCTTATAGCTTTCTCCACTTCTCTATATCCTCGTGGTATTCCTCCAAATGACTGCGCACGAGGTTCTCCACGAAACTTGAAAGGTTGCTGCCCCTGTCGCCCAATCTTCGCACAATGAAGTCGGCACGTTCCTGTGTCTCTTTGCTCAGATAGACAGCCTTCCTATTACTGAGTTTGGCAGGTAAAAGATAGGCTTGCTTGTAGGCTTCAAGCGTTTCCTTTCTCATTTTGGCACTGATGCGTTTCTGAACAGGAACGCTCTCGGAGTGCTGCGGACGCTCGTCATTCTGCGGTCGCTTGGCATTCTGCGATTGCCCGATATGCCGTGCCATCCTGGATTGCTCTGATTGCTCCGTGGAACACTCCGATTGGATTTTTGCCGTACGTTTTTCCTGCTGCCGTGCATCCTCTATCGGCTCTTTCATGGGAGCGGTACTCCCCTTTAATGCGACTTCATTTTGCGTTGTCGGCACACTGCCGTCTTCGTCATCTCCTCCGTTCAGATACCATTCGAGGCTCTTGTCCGCTTCTGTAGTGTTCATATTCTTTTCCATTTCTCTATCTCATTTTATGTTTAACTTGTTTTACCTTTATGGGATTGGTTTGTGTTTGTGACATCGTCAATGATAGGCTTTTCTGCTGTTCACGCACCCTGTGGATGTGATATTCGTTGAGGTCTTTGAAGTTCCTGTAATGCACGGACATATCATCTACCTTGAAACCAGCCTCCATGAAATCCTCCGTAGTTCTCCGTCCAGCTTCGTCATTGTCAAGGAAGGTACGAATGGAGGATACTTGCCTGTCATTGAGATAGCGAATGCTCCTTGCCACATTACTCACGGAGTTCATCACAAGGCAATGGCTGATGATATCTTCTTTCATTGAAAGAAAGGATAGAAAGTCCATAAAACCTTCGAACACGCAGACCGGTTTCATTCTATCTGTTATCTTATCCGTGAACACGGGGGTAATATCCTTCGGAGCAATCGTTCCCTTGAAAGAGCCGTTATCCCGAAGTTCATAACCGCCCGATTGGTTGGCGAAACCGATGGCTTGATAGTGCAGCCCTCTTACCTCATAGCTGATACAACGCAGAAAGGGCATCGCCTTTTCTATGTTGATGCAGCGGTCTTCCTGAAGATACTTTAGTAAGTGTGGAGGTAAGTTGTCTGATACTTCTATCAGTCTCCTTACTCCACTTGCGGATGCCATAGGTATGCTACTTCTTTTCATTGCCCTGTCTGCCTTTTGAGAACTGCAAGCAGTATAATCGGGAGCGTTCCGCCCCAATAGGCGGATGGCTTCCGACAGCGTGCAGCCCTCTAACCGCATACAAAGGTCGATAATACTTCCGCCCCTGCCTTCGGCATAGTCTATCCAAAGGTTCTTTTCTGTGTCCACCTTGAAACTTGGATGTGTGTCTTCACGAAACGGTGAACGGTAGAGGGCATAAGCTGGTGTCCTACGCACAGATTTGATACCTTTCCTTTCAAGGTACTCCACAATAGAGTATCGCTTGATGCGTGATAAATCTTCTTCTTTCATTGTCATTATAATTATTGGTTGAACATTTTTCCATTCTGATTTTTATATCGGATTATATTTTGATTATAATGATAGGGCAAACTTCATTGATGCTTTTTTGCTTCCTAAAGTTTTTCCCCTAAAAACTTTTTTCACTTTCTTCTTACTACATATATTTTGATTGTAAGTGATTGATATTCAGGTATGAGTTGTAGTAAGCAACTATACTACACACTCTACTACATCAAACTACTACAGCTATTTACCAGTGGGCAGGGGTGGATTTTCCTAATCTTATACACATAGACAGGATTACAACCCTCACGCCTCTTGCTTACCTTTTCAAAGCCAGCTCTTTTGAGTGCTTCGCCCATACGTTTGAGTGTCAAAGGTTGATGCGTATAAACACCTAAATAAGCGAGTATTTCGGTAGTGGTCATGTAAGCACAATGAGGATTGTCCTCTGTTGGCTTTTCAAAACAGCGTAATAGTAGTTCCATTTCTGCGGTCTGTACTTGGAAGTCCTCACTCTCCTTGTAGAGTTCCGTGATTTCTTCATCGTTATCAAACGGAAGGAATCGTCTGCTTCCTGTGGGGTCAGTCAAGAAGTCATTGCCGTTCACTGAGGCTACAAAACTTGCCAAGTGTGGGTGTTCCTCCACATACTTGTCGTAAGGCATACGGTATTTGACCATCGGGCAGGTGATGAGGTTCTTCAGTTCGTTCTCGTCACGCTTATTGAGGGCTTTGAGCTGGTCGTCGATGTTTACGATAAGGTTCTGACCGATATAGGTAAGCGTGTCTTTCTCCTGCGGATATATTTTTCCAGTGTAGCTGTAGCCTTTAAGCACAGGCGGACAAAGCAAATCGAGAAAGGTGGTCTTGAACTTGCCTTGTTCTCCTGTCAGCACGAGGCAGGTATGGTTACGGCATTCACGGTCGTCCATGGCGTTGGCAACCACTGCAACAAGCCATTTGGTAAGGTACGGCAGCCACTTCTCTGAGTTACGGACGATAACGCACGATGCAAGATTGGCGATGACGCATTGGTTTATCTCTATCTTGTACAGCACTTCTGAAGCATCAACCGTTGGCAAAGCCTTGAAGTAGTCCTGTATGGGATTGATGCGTGGCGAAAAGCTGCTTTCAATGATGGAATAGAGATTATCAGCGGAAGTAATAATACCGTCCTCGCTATCAAGTTCCCTGCGAAAGGTATTGATGTCATAACGGCTGACCTTGCTAAACACATTGGCACACTTGGGAGAAAACTCTGTTCTGCCAAGTACAGTGTTGAACCTGAAGTCATAATGGGTGGAGAGGTAGCTTTCTATCTCCTTGTTTTTGGAAGTTTGCCTACTATGCTTCGGCTTATCTTCTGTGCGTATATTGCTATTGTCTGCGCATTTCTTCATAATCGTCCAAAAATGATTTCTGAAAGTGAAGTTAAGGAGGATAATTCTGATAGCCAAGCATCCTCGGTGTGCTTGCATAATGTTGCTTAAACCTGCTATAAAATTCCTTGTGGGAAATCATCAAACATCTTAGTTTTTAGTGGATTAAATGGAGAAATAAAAGGATAAAAGGAAATGATACAAATACCAATAATTGATTGACTTTGTAACAAACCACATTCAAATGCGGTATTCTGCACATTTGGGTAGTAGGCTATAAATAAAGGAATAACAAAGAACGGATAAGGCGAAAATAACTACCTATTTAAACAAAAAGCAATCCACAAAAAGATGTAAGCAAAAATTAAGAGCTTATCTCTATGTTCTCAGAAATCTTAGAACAAGATAGAAGGCTTATGCCAAATGGTTGATTGTATCTTTATATTCTATTGGCAGTGAAAGAAGGAAAGTGGGTGTTTCAGTGTTGATAACGACAGGAAACGAGGAAGAAATTTTCATCGTGTTTCCTTTGTTTGTACGCTCGGCATGAGCATTATCTAATGGGTGGAAGTCCCGAGTAAGCCCTAATAGCGGGAATTACATAGCCAAGAGCAAGGGTGTTCATCGTGACCACAAGGCATTTGGAGAGAAGTGTAAGCACACAGATTGGCTGCACAATGGTGATGTGTGCAGGTTGCTTAACATCAGCAAGCGCACTTTGCAGCATTATCGTGATACAGGCGTGCTGCCCTTCTCACAGATCGGGCACAAGTGTTATTATAAACGTGAGGATGTGGAAAGGTTGCTCCTTACAAAAACTGACAAACCTAAAAAATAATCAAGTTATGGAAACGGCAAAAAATTTGAATTTTGGCTCAGACGAGATGCAGATGGTGATTACTGCGCTGCATGACGTGGGCAGGAGAATAAAGGAAGTGGGAGAAACGCACAAACCACTGTTTGGTGGCGAGCATTTTCTCACAGGTAAGGAGGTGTGTGAGCGGCTGTATATCAGCCCTCGCACTTTGCAGGACTATCGGGACAGGAAAATCATTCCCTACACGCAATTCGCAGGGAAGATTCTCTACAAGGCTTCGGACTTGGAAAGGCTGCTGGAAGAGAAATACAGGGTATAGTCTAGTTGAGAATGAAAGCAGTTCTTGCTTTGCGAACAACTGCTTATATGTTTTTTATTAATATTTTTATACATGTTATTCAATCCGAAATAGTATTTTATGCAACAAAAGAATAACTTACATTATAATCTCTGTAGTTCCTATGAATATCTAAAATAGACCTTAGAATGAGTTCATTACCCACCCGCGAAAAAGCGAGTATTCGATAAATCAAAAACGCTTGTTATTCTGTTTACAAAGATAATGCATGAACAGAGCAACAAGTGTTTTGATGTGAAATACAATAGGAAACTTTACCTTAGAATGTTTTTAGGCAATTTTTTCTTACGAAAATTCTATACTAAAATATGACTTTTTCTGATTTGAAATTATATTTCTTTGCTACAACTATATCAATTTTAAGCAAACGAAAACAGAGTTAGAGGATTTTTTTGGGGGGAGGGGAGAAGATACTCCTGAGACTTACAGCCCAGTATAAAAAAGCTGCCTAAAGCGAAAAATATGCACAGTTCTTATACCTGTAGATAAAGTGATACGATTAGAGGGTATGTCGATTCTGACACACCCTCCATTACTAGGACTGTAATTAACAACAACTTGTTGAACTACTGGTACATTTACACGATGTAGACGTGCTTGTACATACTGATGACTCTGCTTGAGCTACCACTGTTTGTGCATCTAAATTTGTAATTAGCATAAGAATAATAAATTAAAAATTAATAAAATAAGGGCTAAGACATCTCTATTTGAAATGTACAATAACCCCAAGAAATATCGACCTGCTCATATAATTCATTTTATAGCTTTTTGAGTAATCGGTATTATAATAGATTGCGCTGTTATTATTACAATTAAATAGATTAGTAATATTTAGGAAAAACATTGTTTTACCAAAACTGAAGTCTACTGCTTTCGAAATATTCATGCAGACATTCAGATATTTATTGAATTGAGCAGAATTTATATCATCTGCATAAATTGGTGTATAATAATCGTATTCAGCATTATAAATAGCTTTATCTACAGGAGTATAATAAGTGCCTGGTCTATTCCAAAGTGATAATGACATATTCCATAATTTAAGATTTTCGTAATTTAAAACAGTTTTTATGAAATACTTCAGATAATCCTCTCCCTTAAAAGTCTTCCCACGAAAAGAATAATTCGTATTCAGGTAGAAATTAGAGATTGTCCAAGAAAGATTCCTTGTTAGCTGGATATCAAACGAGGTTTCAATTCCATATATATATTTCTTATAACTACCTATCATAGGCGCCATCCTTTTGATTCCCTTTTCGTCTTTTAGATATATAGCACAATGTCCTTTCAGCCAAGACTTGTTATAATCATATTCTAAGCACAATTGTCTACACGACATCTTGGAAAATCGCAGAAAAGTACTCTCATAATAATTATACATATTAAGACTTGCTGCTGATAGGAGAACCTTATGGTTGGAATTTGTATATTTAAGACTAAGATTCGTATTAAATACAGGTTTGCAGTTTCTAGCAAAGCAACATTTTACTCCAAGCAAAGCACTGTAATTCATTAAAAGTAACTTAATTGAGGTATATGGAGTTATTTGGCTCATAGTGCCTTTATCAGCGCTATTCCAGCTATTGGCATAGTCCGAAGTCGTCTTGAAAGTTGAAAAGATACTGTTCAATCCGAATCTATACTGGATATTCTCATTGACAAGTTGAGAATATGAAATGGCTCCATATAGATAGTTGCAAAGTTCATCCATGTTAACATTATTGTGCTTCACTTTCGATTTCAGATGCGAAAACGAGAAGTCTGCTTTCAGCTTAATCCCTTCATGATAATATTCATAATTAGCGATACTATTCACAAAAGATGTCATATTGAGATAACTAGAATTATTCTTATAAAAGAGCATGGGGTAGTCACCATTCTCACACATATACGAAGCATATAATGAATATTTTGAATTTTTGAGCGTCCTATTAAAATGAATGCCTGTATCGTAACTTCTATAATGATTGATATCTTTGATATTATTCATTTTTACAAATGGATACAAATCTGTGTATGATAGATAAGTTTCCAGAAAACTGCTTTTAAAGTTCTTGGAAATCGAAGCATTCGTACCTACTGTTGACAAAAACAATGTTTTTTTATCGCTTATCTCTTTGTTAAGTTGCATATCGACACTCCCCGAAGCCGAATTCTCGAATTCGATGGGTGAGTTTGACGCATAGATGGATTCCGTCCCAATGAAAGACGTATTCATTGACGACGTGCTAGCAATCGAATTGTTAACTAAATTACCCTTGGTCGGATAAAAAATAGGCACTTCGTTTAGATATACCATTGTAAATCCCATTGAACTTCCCCTGAGTGAGGGTTTTGCACTTTCGTTAATATTGGTTGATACTGCTGTAGACAGTATAGCATTTAAGGGATCAGCTTGTGACGTTGGTGACGCGTAAATCTCTAGTTGACTATATGATTTCATAGGGAAATCACTACTAAACTCCTTATTCCTAAAAATGAACACTTCGTCTAGACTTTTAGTATCCTCGGTCATTATAACCTTTCCGTTTTGTTTCAAATCCAGAACAGGTATTATTAGTTCCTTAAAACCGAGAAATGAAAAAACGATAGAATCATTATCCTCTACATCTCTAATGGTATATGTACCCAGACTATCACTTACATAAAAGTTGTCTTTGTTGTTTACAACATACACAAGCACACCAGCCAGCGGTTCTTTGTTGCTAATAATAGTACCATGGACATCCGACGAAAAGGACTGCCCATGAGCTATTATTAGCAGAGTCAATAGCGATATGTAAAGAGGATTATTCATCAAATAATCATAATTTATTTTTTAGCCTTAAAATGTCTCTTGAAGTCGGGAATCGTTTAATAGCTTGTTGGTACATGGCTTTCGCTTTTGCTTTATTACCATTTTCAATATAATACTGAATAAGTATTGAATATGAATCTACTATGCCCCATGTAGGCGAGAAGGGGGCATCAGAATTCTTCATCTTGATTGCCTTGAGAAGCAGTTTTTCTGTTTTCTTCTTCCCACCATATTCTTTCGGAGTATAATAGTCGTAGTAGCCATTCACAAAATAGGCCCTAGGGTTCGTAGCTCCCATATCCATCGATAGTTTCAGATTCTTATTTAATTTCTCCATGAAAATAAACATATCCTGACGCTTGATAAACTGAAAGTAGAAAACTTGTTCATAAGCCATCAGGCTATAGTATTCAGAATCCTTTTTCTTCATCTTTTCCAGATATCCCATTGCCTGCTCCGCAAATTTCTGGGATTTTTCCAAATCAGCCTCCTTAAAAGCAGATACCGCCTTGTAATAGGTCATATATGAAAGCCAATATAAATAATACGACTTCATATTTTCCGATTTTGCTGTCTTATATCCAGCCGTCAAGTCCTTTTCTAAGTCGTCGTAAGCCTTGGGGTTCTTAAAAGAAAGGACAAAGCAAGTGTCAATTTTATTTTGAATTTTATTCAAAACTACATCCTTTTTGGCACTCACGGTACAGCTGAAAATCCCAAGTAACAATAATGATAAAATATTTTTTTTCATAATTCAACGTTTAAAACTTATCCTTTTTATGATATAGGCAAAACCTACGAATAACGCAATAACCCAGGCTATGCAATACCATAGGCTAATATTACTACCACGTATAAAGTCAAGCACACATCTTAACGGGAAGAAATAGCCGATGATATCGAAAACAACATTTGCTTTCGTTAGTACAAAGAAACAATCTGACAGAAAAATGGTCAGCATATAATATAGTCCGATGACCCCCTGATCCTTATTGTCGTGCAATCCCCAAAGCGAAATAGACAAACCGACAAATGAGTAGATGGTAAAAATCAGGAATATACCGAGAATATATCTGCATAACGTGCCAATGTTCGGGCTGAAGCCAAATATAAAGTAGGAAACAGCTATTAACAATAGCATCGAGAATAGTATAAATATGATTCTTGCTGCTATAAAGCCCATGAACAAATAGGGCAATTTTACAGGGTAATTATAGAAATATTTTACAATATTGAGCGAATAATATTTCTTTATCACAGGACCTACGGCATAAAGGGCATCACTACACACCATGCTACCAATAATACCTGGTAAAAAAAATTCAGCATACTCTGTATCAATATGAAATGCGAAGCCGAAAATAATAAAGAGTATTGGCGACAGCAATATTGTGAAGAATATTGATTCAGGCACTCTGCAAGACAGCAAGAACTGATAATAAAATAATGCAAAAAACTTTTTCATCAAGCTATTGTTTTATAATATAATTATAAACATCCCTTAAAGTGATGGGCAGTATCGATAAATTGGTTATCCGGTTATTATTAAACTTTCTAAGCAACTCTTCTTTCTCCTCTTGGCTCTTATAGTAATATGCATATTCGTAGCTCTGCTTCTCTTTGCCAATATCTGGCGAAGTCAGACAGGAGAACTGACCATTTTCTCTAGAGATAACTATCTTACCCTTATAAGGACAATATTTGGTTAGCAACTCATCCGAAGATGCAGGTTGATTTAGCGTCTTACCATCCTTAACAAACATGATTTTGTTTGCGTACAAACGAACCTCTTCCCAAACATGCGTCGTAAATATCATTGTGCATGATATACCTGATATAGTTTCCCAAAATCTATTTCTTGAGTTTGGATCCAACCCATCCAACGGTTCGTCCATAAAAACAATCTTGGGTTCAAAAAAGAGTGCTGCATAAATGCCTAGCTTCTTGTTTTCACCCTTTGAAAGCACCTTGAACTGTTTGTCCAACAAGTCAGTTACACCAAACTTTTTCAATAGCGATTGGTCAACACGATGGTTGAATATAATCGACAATAAAGACACTATCTCACGTACTTTCAAGAGCGGAAAAGAGGAGAAAGTATCATATAGTACTCCATATGGACCATATTTCTGCCTATCGTCGAGAAAGCTGTTAGCCTCACAAGTACATTCGATGTTACCTAGTATGCCATCCAGTAAAAGACTTTTACCAGATCCATTAATACCCAGTATAGCTAATTTCTCATCCTCTTGTACCGAGAACGACATGTCGTCCAAAAGATTCGTAGAATGTAGGCGATAAGAAAGCCCTTTTATTATAAATTCTTTTTTATCCATCTTTGCGTTTACCTATAACAATTGAATTCTGAATAGATTCCAGTTGACCATCTATCCCGAGGAAATCTTCAATATTACTATCATGATAGCCACCTAACATACAGCTTCCGAGATTCAAAGCCTCTGCTAGCAAGCTGATGGTTTGTCCCAAGAAGCCCACTTCAAGTAAAATAAACCTATAAGCACGTTCACCATATTTTATGTACATGCGATCAATAAAAGTTGTGGTGAAGATAATGCAGCTCACATTCTCTGAATTAATATAAGGGTCGGCTCCAGAATGTGCCTGCATCACACTAAGGAAGTCTCCATATTTTACAACCTCAAGTGAGTTGTCGTCTGGACTATAATGATACAAACCTTTAGGAATCTGCGAATTAATGGTAACAACATATAGTTCCGAGGCAAACAAACCACCACCCGAAGGAACTGGCCTGAACTTCCATGTCACACCATTATTAATAGACTCCTTACGATTTATACCATACGAATATCTCAGCAGATAATACAATTCTTTTAATGAGATATTATACGGCTCATACTTCTTTGTACTCTTTCTAGACTTCAACACGTCGAAGATGTTCACATTCATAGAACTATCTTCGTAATTGTTTAAACTATACTTTTCGTGTCCTTCATATCTCTTGAAGGGCTGAGCAGCACGTTGCAATACAAATGGGTGATAGAAGCCAAATGTTAGTCTTGATAGCTTTTGTACATCAAGCAAGTCATACTTCGAAGCAAGCATATATTGCATGCATAACGAAGACTCATATTTGATGGTATTATAAATTGACGAATCTTTCTTGCGGATAACATCAAATTCTCTATTTGTTAAAGTTTCCTTATCCATTTTTTTTTCATTATGTGATTAAAAAAATCCTTATCATTCAGTCCTTAAGGGAAAGGATGGGGCATGGTCGTTAAATCTTCAAATTTAAGTTTCTTGAACCCCATTTTTTCTGGTACTTCATATAGCCTTTTTCCGCCCAAATAATAACCTCCATAAGCACCATTAAGAGGTATCAGCTGAGGGCATATCACACGTACCACCTTAAAGTTCTCTTCAGCTACATCCTCTGTCGTAATATCCTTACAGTAAACATCTATATTATTCTCTCTAAAGATTCTGAGTATAGCTTTTATTTTGCTTTTAGCATCTAGTTCCGGCTCTTCGTCATATGCAATATCCTTTGTCTGTGGTCTTTCAAGCCATTTCTTGAAAATGCCTTGTTTCTCAGGATGTCTGGTATAGTAAATACTATGATCCTCAAACGATTTAAGTTCCGACAAATTATCCATTTTTTTCTTATTATCCTCTAACAAATAACGATAATAGGGTATGGACTGACATAATTCTAACACTGTTTTGTTAATGGCGGCAGTGTAAGTCATTCTGGTTGCAGCTGAGAAAGCTACAAATTGTCCATAATCATGTACTCCTTCTAGAATACCTACTACAGATGGCACTTTAATATCTGTTGTCATATCAAACAGGTGTACATTCATATGCGATGGCACAATACTTTCAACAAACTCTTTCAGCTTCCCATCTATCTTGATTTTAGGTATTCCCAATTGCCCCATCCAGCTAATCATAAATGCATCTCTTTCAATCACTTCGTATATGCCATTCAGAAAAGCATCGTAATAATTCGTATGTGCTGCAAAACCAGTTGAAATCTGCTCGGAAATCTGCACTTTACCCTTTGAGAATGGCATGTATATAAATGTTGATGGGCAAAGTACGGTTTTCTGTCCAAATACATCATAAACGCTGTCCCAATAAAGGATTGTATCATTCGTGAAACGCTTGAAAGGGAATGTATCCCTCTGATACTGACTTTCATGAAACAGCGAAAAAGCAGATGGTTTAATTGCTTCATATCCACGTGCTATCAAATCCGCATACGACGTCTCCACCATACTACTTAGATTGTAGAAAGTAGGACAATACCGCTCCACGCCTTCACCGATAGCAGAAAGAAGCGCCTTTTTCAAATCAAATCCGCAACCGCCACTCTTGCCTGCATAGAATTCACCATTCAGCAACTGTGTTTCGCAATTATAAGCCGACACAGCCTTGATTTTGGGATCAGAATTGAATACAGCAACATTACCTATGTGACTCAGGATACCTACAGCCTCTGATACTAGATTCAGAGCCCTCTCCACTTGAATATGAGAATTATCAATTTTCATCATCTTACAATATTTCTAACGTTATAGGATCAAGCCAAGGTGCACAAGCATTATCCATCTTCGTGCTGCACTGTGGACAGAAAGGAACTTTATAGAAATGATGCCATTTTGATGTTAAATCATCAAAATTAATCTCATACAACTGCTTGTAAGTATGAGGAAATCCATAATCCATAAGAAACTTTTTACACTCAATGATGGCAATATTGTAAATCAATGTATAGTCACTAGTGCTAATATTTCCGATGTGACTGTTATTTTTAGACTCCCCAAGCCAATCCTCATATAGAGACAACTCTTTGAAATTTAGGAAGTTCGACTTAACCCTCTTCTCAAAACAAGAGTAGCAACCAGTTTTCTCGCCCCAAAACAATGGGCCGACATAACCTCTCACAGCTCTAAAACATGATATCAAGAGCCAAGGCTTGTTTTGACTCATAGCTATGTCGTTATATCTTCTCATAAAAATAGGATTATAGCTTGTCTTATCCACTATTACGAAATCATTTTTTGCCACAAAATCAACAATTTCGCTACGTTTTGTATCCTTGTCATATCTCAGAATTGACAATTTCGATTTGACCAACTCTGAGGCATTAATAATATCATAAGCTATTTTATTATTCTTCGTGATAACCACGCCAATCCTTTTTTGCTTGAAATCCTCATCGGAATTAAATTTACTATCGTATAATTTCCCCTCAGAAAGCGAGTCCTCGTCATTATAATAGAGAAAACCGTTTTGTTTTAATAAAAAGAAGAAATCTAAGATTTCATTAAATGGATATTTCTTTTTAAATTGCATCACTATTTTAGAATAACCTTCTGACGAATTTAACAAGTAGTCGAACATACTCTGTTTGTTGTCATTCTCATCGAACTCGATTTTGAACATTTTTCCAGCGCAATGCAACTGATAGCATCTCTCGGAAACCTTGAGAATATCAAAATTATTTTTGAACATAAGATTTATAATTTAGTTAATAGTTACTGTTATAATTTAGTTAATAGTTACTGTTTAATTCTTAATGGTAAATTTCTATATTATTTTTGTAAATTACAAAAATAAACAGTTAAAAAATACAAAAGCGTTCGTTGTCGTAAATCACATAGTATAAACTTCACACTTTAGACCTTGAAAAGATAGCGTTTGCTTGATGTTTTTTTTGATAACTTTTATTTCAAAGTTAGCAAAAAAGGGCTATCTCTTAATTTACTTTTGGTTCAAAATCGATTTTATAAAATTTCAATTTGTGATATATCAGAAAATCTGTATTTACTCATTCTTGCATAGTTTGACCTCACTTTTTACAAGAATATATCGGAATTCTAATCATCTATGAAACAATGTTGTTGCATTTCGTATGACAAAATTTCTGATCGTCTGTATTTAGAGATTAATTTTGATGTTTAAGGTTTTATAGCAAGATCCATTTCCGTCTGTGACTCCATTCCTCGGCAAACAAAACGTATTCATTCCGTTCATGGGTTGGTAGTATGTAGTCATATCGTAGTAACACACATAAGCAACTACTGACAACAACGTAATCCTTTTTCTTTCATCGGTTTATCTCATATTGTAGTAATGTAGTAAGAAAACAATGAAAGAAAAAGGATTGGGGTGGGCTTCTACGCAGTCAAGTTGAAAGGAAAGGGCGATGATTGTCGGTAGTGGGTAAAGCGGTGCGTAGCCCCTTACCTCCTTATTTGTTACTATTTTCCTTTCGTCTGCGCCCCTTTCTTCTGGATGCAGGACGGATTCTTCGGTTATCGTCCGAAGTCTGCCATTGACTTTTCTCCATGTAACTCCGAAGAACCTTACAAGCTCGCCCTCGGTCATGGCTACATCGCCTGTACCCCTGCGGATAACCTGCATACCATTTCCCCACTCGAAGTAGCTGCGCCCCGTGTCCAGACGGATTGCAGCCTTGGTCTTTATTCCATCTTCCGTATTCATGCCGTTTCCTCCATGCTTTTGTTTCTGCTTGCGTTGACAATCATCATTGCCCCTATGGTAATAGCTTCCGTTTCCATTGTATCGTTTTCTTTGTTCTTTTCCTGATGTTTGGCGATGAGTCTGTCCATATCCTCCGAAATCTAAGTATGTCTTCCCATGTGATAGGACAGACGTTGCTTGATACCACAAGCTTTGCCTACGATGCTTAACTTTGCTGCTAACACATTTCTGCTACAACAAGGTTGAAAGATAAAACGATTATCCATATCCGTATTATTGCCTTCTTCTTTCACCGCTTGTAGCTGTCTTTGTTGCTCGATAATCGTCTTGGCTATGGGATGTAACGGCACAATGAACTCCACCTTGGTCTTCTGACGCTCCTTTCTTATATACATCTGTCCGTCCGCTGCGCTCTTGATATGCCCAAACGTCAAGTGTTCCATATCCGTAATGGCTAAACCTGTGAAGCAGGAGAAGATGAACATCCGCCTTGCAAGTTCGGCATCGCTATCACATATCTTCATTGCCATCAGGTTTGCTACATCACTCTTGCTAAGAAAACGAATTGCCTTTTCCACCTTTTCATATTCCGCATGTTCAAATGGGTTATAACGA
>QWCQ01000831.1_pt1 | contig 15525 bp, 21 predicted proteins | sample 1972701 | NCBI WGS metagenome assembly QWCQ01 (sample SAMN09866704, study PRJNA288562) | Human gut metagenome isolate pre4_stool, whole genome shotgun sequencing...
CATACTGAATTGTTTGATGTAGGTAATTGCGTGAGACCTCTCCAGTCCTCCACTAGCCGGACGGGCTTTACGTCGAGGTAAGGGATGTTGTAGGAAAGCAAGCTTTCCCTCATTCATTATCTCGAGCTTGTCGAGAGATCTATTTAATTTACTTACCGTCGAGCGTAGTCGAGACATCTCTATAGTGATTTTTATCACAAAAGTAATCTTTTTTCTCACAAAAAAAGCTGTTGTTATCAACAGCCGTAATTTGGTGTACCGAAGAGGATTCGAACCTCCGACACCCGCCTTAGGAGGGCGGTGCTCTATCCAGCTGAGCTACCAGTACAAATAAAGGACAAAAAGCGTCCTCTATTATTATATTGTTTTTTATCTTGCAATCAATACTTGGAGCAAGAAATTTATATTATTTTCTATATTTCTTTTGATTTTTGAAAATAGGCTCGCTTCTTCGACGTCCTTTTTGGCTATAAGGTCGATTGTGTGGGCTTCGTTTCCATAAGATACGTCCACCTGGCCTAGGACTTCTCCTTCTTTGATTGGAGCCTTGATCTTATCTTTTAGGCTTATCTTAGTAGCTACTTTCTTGTCATCTTTGGATATGATGCTTAGGTTTTCTTTTGGATATAGGTCGATGTAGCCTTGCTTGGCGCTTACTTCATCTATAGTCTCTAGGCTTTTGTTGGTGTCTAGGACTTTTTCGCATGAGTAGTATCTTGATACATAGTAGATCAAATCGCTCATGACACTGTCTCTGGTATCTTTTTGGTCTGCTCCCATTACCACACCTATAGTCCTGAACTCGTCGTTTCCATCGAGTTCTTTCATATCTGTACTTGTAACCAAGCAGTATCCTGCCTGGTCAGTGGTTCCTGTCTTCAAGCCATCTACTCCCTTTATTTCTCCTTTTAGGGGAATGGTGGAGTTTTTCTTGATGCCCTTACCTGGAATGTTTACCTCATCCATAGTCGAATATCCCAATATATCAGGGTATTTCTTGACTATCTCAGAAGAGAGTTTGAAGAGGTCCCTGGCTGATGATTTGTTTTCCTTCCCATCATCTGTGTCTATCCCACTTGCGTTGTAGTATTTTTGACTGGTAAGTCCTAGCTCTTCTGCCTTCTGATTCATCATTTGGGCAAATTTATCTTCGCTACCTGCGACAGTTTTGGCTAGAAGATGGGCACAGTCGTTTCCACTTACTGCTATGAGACCTTGAAGGAGCTCTTCTACAGAGTAGGATTCATTTTCCTTAAGTCCTAGAGCAGAGTATTCCCAGCTTGTAAGCTCTTCTGCCCTTTTATCTGCTTTGACACTTGTGTTTAGGTCAATCTTTCCCTCATCCATTGCCTCTCTTACTAGAAGAAAGGTCATAAGCTTAGTGAGGGATGCCATAGGAAGGGCTTCGTCGGCGTTTTTCTCATAGTAGATATCGCCATTTTCTTGATTTCCTATAAGGTAGGCTGTGACATTTCCGTCAAGTCCTACTACCCTTCCTTCTCCTGCCGCAAGAGAACTTGTCCCAGTAAGTATTAGGATCAAGGAAAGGATAAGGGCTGTTATATTTTTCTTAATTTTCATAGTCTACCTCAAAAAAGATTCGAGTTTTCTATAGTTCTTACGCAAAAGCTCAAGTGCCTTGACGTCGGCCTTCTTGTTGTAAGCAAAACCAAAGTTTTCTGCCTCAGCCATGCCAACCTTTCTGAATAAGCCACAAGCCTTGAAGAGGCAATTATAAATATCCAAAAGCTCGTTTGTATTGTAGGATAATTCTAAATCTTCCCTATATTCCTTGCTTAGGGAGTTGATAAGGCTTGATCCATCCTTACCCATATCTCTTAGGCCGTAGAACTTATCTATAATATGGAAGTTGAGCATTTTGATAAGCTCGTAACGCAAGTCATCCATCTTGATTGAAGCTGCTATAGGATCTTTCTGGTTGACATATAAGGAAACTTCGATAGCATTGGCGAAGAAATTGTCCACGCATGATTTAAACTCGTATTCCTTAGGCATGTCGAATTTAAAGTCTCTATTAGGAGAAAGTTTCTCCCCTCCTGCTCTATTGTAAATAAATTCTATATCGCTTGGAATATTCTTAATGAAGTCCTCAGCCAAGTCTTTTGCAATGATTGACTCAGAAATTTTTACATTATCTTCCTTGTACACGTCTATTATGGTGTAATTTTGCCTATTCTTGTCGACTTCAAAACTATCCTTTCTCCTATTGATAAGGATAATATCATCGAAGAGATATCTGATATCCTCTTCAAGCTTTCCTATAATAACTTCATCGACAACAGTATACAAATCAATGAACTCGTCATTTGTGTTTGATTTAAGGTAAAATATAGAAACTATGGAATCCTTGTCCTTGGCATAGTCTACAAATCTATTTTTAATTTCACTTTTCATCTATCATCCAGCTTTCTATAAAATTCTTCAAAAGTCTCGCTGTAAGTCCCCAAATTACAGGTTCTGTATCATAAAAGTACAAGTCACTATAGCCCCTCCATGCCCTGTATTCCTGGCCATTAGGGATCTTGTCAAAGGGGAAATCCTCCGGATAGTCGACCTTGTAAGGCGACCTGTATCTGATTGGTGGATTATCTTTTAGATAGTCTATATCTACAGCAAAGACTGACTCTACTTCTTCATTATACTTTATATCTTCAATATTTTTCTTAATTCTGCCATAAAAACTCTTCACATGCCTGTAAGAAGAATTAAGACTCATAGAAGAATATCCCAGATATTCGATATCACTATGATCTAGGCAAAGCTCCTCCATCGTTTCCCTTATAGCAGCTTCCTTGAAGTCTTCACCTTTTTCAACTCTCCCACCAGGGAAGGATACCTCGCCAGGTTGGCTGATATGGGCGCTTCTTACCTCAAGGAGGATGTGGTCCTTGCCATCAATCTCAATTATCGGGATAAAGACAGCAAAATTTCTCAATTTATTATAAAAATCGTCATCAACTAATAATTTTTTCATATTATCTCCTATAATAAATGATATTAAATTAGGGATTCAAAGTCAAATATATAATAATAAATTTATATTGGGTATAATAGTAGAGAAAATATATATAAAATTTAGGAGGAAAAATGTTAAAAGAATTTAAAGAATTTATAGCACGTGGTAATGTTATTGACATGGCTATAGGTATAATCATGGGATCTGCCTTCACAGCAATCGTAAAAAGCTTAGTAGACGATATCCTAATGCCAATCATATCAGGACTTACAGCTGGTATCAACTATGAGGATATAGTTGTAAATATAGCAGGAGCAAGCCTAAAAGTAGGTAACTTCATCAACGCTATAATCTCATTTTTGATTATCGCCCTTGTAATGTTTATGATAGTTAAGGCCCTAAACTCAAGACACGCAGACGAAGAGGAAGAAGTTACAACTAAAGATTGTCCATTCTGCAAAAGCGAAATACCAGTAGAAGCAACAAGATGCCCACACTGTACATCAAAACTTGCTGACTACAAAAACGCAAACGAATAAGAAAAAAATAAAGCCGCGGAAAGCGGCTTTTTGCTTGGGTTGTTTTAGCTTTTGTTAGATAGGTATTTGCGTAGATAGGCTAATCTTTATTATTTACGTGTCATCATAGACTGTAGATCTCTCGTCGCTTCGCTCTGTCGAGGTGGCGGTTAATTGTATTGTAAACTTCAATTCAAAGTATTTAATTAATTACCCACCAAAATGTAATACTTGAGACCTCTCCACTGCGGTCGAGGTAAGGGTGCCCTCCTGGTGGGCCACTGTTTGTCTGAAAGACAAATAGTGTAGTGACTTTTGTTTCATAGGAACAAAAGTCAAAAGAACGCCGAATGGCGTTCTAATAATTCTATAGAAAACTTTGTTTTCTTTTATCTTCCTACCGTCGAGTCTAGTCGAGACATCTATTTATTTTGCCTAAGATTTAGCCTAGTGAATTTTTTTCTTATCTCTTTTTCTCCTTGACATAGTCGCAGGCTGAGCATTTTATTTCGTCTGTGGACCTGTTTTTCTTATGAATTAGGAGAGAGCCGCATTTTGGACATTTTTCTCCTGTTGGTGGATCCCATAGGGCGAAGTCGCATTTTGGATAGTTGTCACAGCCGTAGAATCTTTTACCTCTTTTGCTGACTTTTTCTATTATTGTTCCTTCTTCACATTCTGGACATTTGACTCCGGTGGATTTTACTATTGATTTGGTGAAGTTACAATCTGGAAATCCAGTACAACCTATGAATTTCCCGTTTCTTCCGTGTTTGATAGCAAGGGGCTTGCCGCATTTCGGGCATTTTTCGTCAAGGATTTCATCTCTTACCTTGTAGTCCTTGTCGTCCTTTTTGACACCCTTCATATCTTTTTCGAAGTCCTTGTAGAAGGCCTTTAGGGTTTCTTTCCAGAATCTGTCTCCTTCTGCGATGTTATCCAAGGCATCCTCCATTTCCCTGGTAAACTCAACGTTTATCACATCGTCGAAGTTTTCTTGGAGGAAGGTATTTACGGTTTTGCCTAAATCTGTTGGAAAGATTGATCTTCCTTCTAGTTCAACGTAGTTTCTTGAAATGATTTGGTTGATGGTTGCAGAATAGGTTGATGGTCTACCTATACCAAATTCTTCTAGGGTCTTTACAAGACTTGCTTCTGTATATCTTGCAGGAGGATTGGTGAAGTGTTGATCCTTATCGATTGATTCGGCACTTATCACGTCCCCTTCCTTAAGCTCTGGGAGAATATTCTCATTTTCCTTATTTCCTCCCAATTTGTTGAAACCTTCAAAGAGGGTTATTTTCCCATTTGTCTTAAAGATTAGAGAATTGTTGTCGAAGAGGACCTGGGTTGATAGGTACTCGTAGTCTGTCATCTGGCTTGCTACGACCCTTTCCCAAATCATCTTGTAGAGCTTATACTGTTGGTCTGTTAGGTATTCTTTTATCTCTAGAGGATTTCTCCTAATTGATGTAGGTCTGATGGCCTCGTGGGCGTCTTGGCTACCCTTTTTCTTGCCTCCGTAGGTGTTTCCCCTACCGGCATATTCTGGACCGTATTTTTCCTTGATATATGATAGAGCCTCGCCTACTATCTCCTTGGAAATCCTGTTGGCGTCAGTTCTCATATAGGTAATAAGACCCACGCTTCCATCTCCTACATCTATACCTTCAAAGAGCTGTTGGGCTAGCTGCATGGTAAATCTTGTAGAAAATCCTAATCTGTTGGAGGCATCTTGTTGGAGGGTTGAAGTTGTGTAAGGCTTTTGGGGCTTTCTTCTCTTTTTAGTCTTGGTGATTTTAATAACTTCAAACTTATCCTTATCGATCTTATTGAGGACCTTGTCAGCCCCGTTTTCATTGCTTATTTTTATTTTCTTGTTGATTTGTCCATAGAATTCTGAGTCGAATTTCTCCCTACCTGCCTTGTGGTGGGCAGTGATAGTCCAATACTCTTCAGGTACGAAATCATCTATTTCCTTTTGCCTATCTACTATAAGCTTAAGGGCAACTGATTGGACACGACCTGCAGATAGGCCAGCCTTGACCCTCTTCCAAAGGATTGGGCTTATCTCGTAACCTACAATCCTATCCATAACTCTTCTTGCCTGTTGGGCGTCAACTAGGTTTTGGTCGATTTTCCTAGGGTTTTTGATGGCATTTTTGACATTTTCTTTGGTTATCTCGTGAAACTCCACCCTGTTTTTTGCTTCAGGGTCAAGATCTAGGAGAAACTGCAAATGCCAGCTTATTGCCTCACCTTCCCTATCCGGGTCTGTCGCAAGATAGACATTTTCCGCCTTTTTTGCTTCTTTTTTAAGTTCATTTATAGTCTTTGCTCGTCCCCTAACTTTGATATATTCTGGTTCAAAATCATTTTCTATATCCACTCCAAACTTGCTCTTTGGAAGGTCACGAAGGTGGCCCACTGTTGCCATTACCTTATAGTTTCTTCCGAGCATTTTTGAAATTGACCTGGCCTTGGTTGGAGACTCTACTATTACTAAGTTCTTAGCCAAATACTTACTCCTTTATACTAAATTCGTTATTTCCTATATTTTCTATATAATCCTTGAGCTCAAGCGATGTGAGGAGGAAATTGATCACGTCAATCTCTTCATCTAGGCCACTAGCTATAGTGTCAGCACTTGAGTTGGGGTAGTTTACAATGTATCTTACCACTTGGGCCTCTGCCTTATCAAGTTTTGAATAATCGAGACTCCTTCGTCCCAAATCCAAATCTTTCATATAATCGAGCTCTTCAATTATATCTTCTGGGCGAAGAACGAGCTTGGCACCTTCTTGGATCATCTTGTTGGTACCTTTGGAATAGATCGAGTTGATATTACCAGGAACGGCAAAGACTTCCTTGCCTTGGTCTAGGGCACATCTTACGGTAATCATGGTTCCCGATTTCTCCTTGGCTTCAATCACAACTGTACCTAGGGAAATCCCTGATATTATCCTATTTCTCCTGGGGAAGTTAAAGGCAATAGGCTCCGTTCCTAGGGGGAATTCTGAAAGGATGAGGCCATTCTCTTCGATTCTTCTGTAGAGGTCCCTATTTTGTTTAGGATAAATCTTATCAATCCCACAACCTATAACTCCAATTGTTCTCTTGCCGACATCAAGGGTTGCCTTGTGGCAAGTCGCATCTATCCCATAGGCAAGGCCTGACACTGTTGTAATTCCTGCCATGGCTATACTTTCTGCCAAGTTTTTACATGCCCATCTCCCATAGTCCGTACACTTCCTCGAACCTACGAAGGCTATGGAATTTTTGTCAGCCTCTTCGTCAAACTCTCCCTTGTAATACAAGACAGCTGGCTTATCTTCTATATATAGGAGGTTTTGGGGATAAGCTTCATCGAGCATAGTGACATACTTATAATTCTTCTCATGGACTAAGTCCAGATATGACCTAAAGGTCTCGATACTTTCCTTATCAAAAATCTTCCCGTAAACCTTATCTGTAAGGAAGTCATAATAGGCCCTATCCTTTTCGAAAAAGTCCGAAAAACCCGTCTTTTCATAGAGGTCTAGGATTGTCTGATTGGTCAAATATATGTAGTTTAAATATAAAATGATTTCGTTTTTGGTAAATTTAAAAGGCATTTTCTATATAATTAATCTCTCCCACATCCGCTATAACTTCAGCCACATCAAATCTCATAAGCAAATCTGTCATATTGTTTTCTATAAGGAAGGCCTGGCTTGCTTGGATAATTTTCCTTTGCTTACTAGGAGTAACTGCCTCGGCTGGACTTGCAAAGTTGGCATTTTTCCTAGTTTTAACTTCCACAAAGACTATCATATCGGAAAGTCTCGCCACTATATCGATCTCTCCGAAGGGCTTCCTGTAATTTCTAGCAAGGATCTCATAGGACTTATCCTTTAAGTAGTCTTCGACGAGATTTTCCCCATAATCTCCAAATTCTTTCTTATAGGTCATAGATACTAAGCTGCCTTTCGTGGAATTTCCTCAAGAAAGTCTGCCTGTGGATAGGAGTTTCTCCGAACTTTTCTAGGCCCTCGTAGTGTTTTTTGGTCCCATAGCCCATATTAGTCTCGAAAGAATAGCCAGGATAGATTTTTGAGAAATTGATCATAATATCATCACGCCTGACCTTGGCAAGAATTGATGCACAAGATATGGCATATTCGTTTAAATCTCCCTTGACTATATTCATTTGAGGAATATCAGTATTTATCCTTTCTGCATCTATAAGGACGATTTCCGGACGGACTTTAAGCTTGTTTAGGGCATCCTCCATGGCCTTATGGGTAGCGTTTTTGATATTAAGCTCATCAATTAATTTTGGATTGGCATAGCCATAGGCAAAGTCTATGGCATCAGCTAGGATCTTTTCCTTAAGGCTTAGCATCTTCTTTCTAGTAAGCTTCTTCGAATCTGTAACCCCTCCTATATTAGAATCCCTTTTCATAATTACAGCACAAGTTACGACTGGACCTGCCAGAGGTCCCCTGCCCACCTCATCAATACCAGCTATAAGCTCGTAGTCTTCATGGACCTTTTTCTTTATAGCATCGTCGTATGGTGAATATCTCATGCTTTTTCCAAAGTAATCTTGCCAAGTTTTCCTGACCTAAAGTCATTTAGGATGATATTGGCAGTTCTAGTATAGTCAAAGTCTCCACCAGAAATTATAGCCCCACGCTTTTTGGCTATGGCCTCGTAGATTTCTAGGGCAGGAAGGGCAGGATCAACTCCGTATCTGTCGACCAAGGCTTTAGGATTATTTTCCTTCATTTCCTCCAAGAACTTAAGGGTCAAGTCTTCTATATTTAGGACCTCATCTTTAATAGCATTGGTGAAGGAAAGGTGAAGGCCGATTTTTTCTTCAAACTTAGGCCACAAGATTCCAGGTGTATCGAGAAGCTGGATATTTGATCCAGTCTTAATCCATTGTTTGGTTTGGGTAATACCAGGACGGTTACCTACCTTGGCTCCTTTTTTCTTTGAAACCTTGTTGATAAAGGTGGACTTACCAGAATTAGGCACGCCTACGATCATCATCCTAATCATGGGATTGTCTATATTCTTTTTCTCATTTTTCTCAAATTTATCCTTAAGAAGAGTCCTTGCTTCCTTATATATCTTATCCACTGGGACATTTTCCTTTGAGTTCATCAAAAGCGCAGGTATTCCCTCATCCCTAAACTTCTTAACCCATTTCTTGTTCTCCTCAGGATCTGATAGGTCGGACTTATTCATTATGATCATCCTTGGCTTGTCAGCCACAATCTCATCTATCATAGGGTTTCTAGATGAAATTGGTATCCTCGAATCGATTATTTCCAAAACCACATCTACTAGCTTCAAATTATTTATAATAATCTCCTTGGTCTTTTTCATATGACCAGGAAACCAGTTAATATTCATCGTCATTATATCTCCTCCGTATTCTCTTCTATATATTATACATAAAATAGCTATAGTTTTACAAGAAAAAAGACCTAGGCAACTTAAGCCCAGATCTATAGACTAAAACTCTTATTATTATGGGGAATATTTTCTTCCGGAAATGCTAAGGTTAATACTAGGAATAATATAAGAAAGAAGAGATTGAGAGCTAATTTTTTCTTAGATATAATCTTTCCCTCAAAGTGAAGCTCATAGCTTATATTAAAGATAAGCATTAGAAGAAGTCCACAGGGATAAAGCCAGTGGTTCACATTTGTCCCCAAAAGCCCAAATATTATAGGAATAAAATAATTAATCCCTTTCCTATATTTCTTAACTAAAGATTCTAAATTATTATCTACCTTACTCATCTATTCTCTCCCAAAGACCTCAAATAAGTCCATTTGTTATAAGGGCAAAGCATATAACTAGAAATGACCTCTTCTTTTGATCAAAATCAATTCCCTTATTCTTTCTTTTTAAAAGAAAAGTCCCAAGCTCAACTAAGATAAAATATATAAGAGTCAAAAACATTAACCTAACAAATTTCATAATCCCTCCTTCTATCTATTAAAATCCTACCCGAAATAGATAAATAATAAACGAAAATTTCTTCTAACTACCAGCAGACTGATAATAAGACAAGGCCCTCTTCCAAGTATAGGAAGTTAGAGCAAACAGTACTTTTGTATACAATGGAAAATATTGTATCCTTTGTCTAGAGATTTAAATATAGGATACTTAACTGATTATTTAATTCTCCGATATATTTTTTAGTCTTGAAGTTTGTTAATTACCCGCTTTAAATAATATCTCATCCTTTATTACTAATACAATCATCTAATAATTATTAAAAGAATCGCTTGTTCTAACTTTTTTTAATAGATATCTAAAGCATATCACTCCCAAAATTATCCATACTGCATTAGAGATCAAATAATCTACTATTAAAGAGGCTTCTATACTCTGTCCCAAATACATCTGTCTCATAATTTTTATGCCTGCATTAAATGGGATTATGTTAAATAGTCTGCTTCTCACTCCGATCATATCTGATAAAAAAATCAGCACTGATTGTAAAATAAATACTAGGCTTCCTATTTCTTTTTCTATTAGAGATATGCCTCCTAATAATAGTCCAAGTCCGTACATTCCTATTAGAGCAGGGAAAGCTACTAGGTAAGATAAGAGTATGTATAATATATCTTTTGTATCTGCCTTTATAGATAGAATAAATATTAGGAAAATCACGAAAAAGCTTAAAAAGCTTATTATTAAATATGTAAGCATCTCAATAAAGAGTAATAGTTCTGCCGAATATTTGCTTTGCATTTTTAATTCAAGAGTTCCCGAAACAGACTGTCCCCTAATATTAGCTGAGCTCCAACCTAAGGCAGTTGTCGATATTTGCCAAAATATAAAACCAATTAAAACTATCATTTTCCCTGAATTAATATCTATTCCGTAAGAGTCAGCAAAGGCCGAGTCAAGACCTGTTATAAATATCGAAAATAATACAATGGCGAATATTAATATATCTGTAATGAAACTAACCTTATAACTTTTTATCTTTTTTATATCCAAACTAAGCTCAGTTTTGATTAAATTTATATAGTTCATACTTTCTCCTAAATAATCGAGTTAACTTCCCTAAACTTGTCTCTTATTTCCTCATTGGACATTTGTGAAGAATATTGATATGTATTTTTGCCTTTCGATATAAACGTATAGTTGTCTGCTATATCACTTATAAAATCAAGGTCATGGGTTGAGATTATAAATTTTCTATCTGTGTCTTTAGATACTTTTAGTATTATATTTTGTAAGTTGAGCTTGGCATCTATATCAAGTCCATCAGAAGGCTCATCTAGAATGATTATTTTGCTATCTGAGCACAAGCAACACAATAAGGCAGCTTTTTTCTTCTCACCAGTAGATAGGTCTCCTACATTTCTATTTCTAAATTCTTCCATAGATAATAGCTTGCTATAAGTATCGTACAATTCCTCTACCCTTTTGGAATCTATTCCTTTCAAGGCTCCGAAATATCTAACATTGTCATAAACCGAATTTCTAAATCTTAGACCCCTATCTCCTGATTGTAGGAAGGATATATTATCTCTCGCCCAGATAGGATAGTCCTTATCTTGGGAAGATGAATGTATTTCTCCGCTTTCGAAATAATAAATTCCAGATATGATTTTAAGAATAGTAGTCTTACCTGCTCCATTCGGACCAATCAAGGCAAAAATATTATTATTATCGAAATTAATCGTCCATGTAAAATTATCTACCGCTAGTCTATTTTTATAATATCTACTTATATTGTTTAATGTAATTTCCATAAATACTCCATTTTGAAATTATTCAAACTGTATAATCTCTGCTAGGTCAGCCCTGTCTTAGGCCTTTTCTTTCTCTTATTTCTATCAATTTTTTGCCAAATTCTTTTCTTTCATCTGTCATCTTAGCTTCTATGTATCTATAATTTAATATAATAATATCATAAATCATAAAAATGACAAAAAAAGACTTCTGCAAATATATTTTGCAAAAGCCCTCAATTTTAGTAATTTGTTTTTTCTTTAACTTTAGCTGCCTTACCTTGACGATCTCTAAGGTATTTAAGTTTAGCTCTTCTTACCTTACCACGTCTAACAACGTGTAGTTTTTCGATTCTTGGTGAGTGATATTGGAATGTTCTTTCTACTCCAACTCCGTAGCTGATTCTTCTAACTGTGAAAGATTTGTTGATTCCACCTTCATTGATGTAGATTACGGTTCCTTCGAAGTCTTGAAGTCTTTCCTTATCTCCCTCTTTGATTCTGTAGCTTAGTCTTATTGTATCTCCTACGTTGAAATCGAAGTTTTCTTTACGTAGGTTTTCTTGTTCAATTTTTTTGATTAATTCCATCTTTGCTCTCCTCTCGTAAGAATTTCTCGTATAAGTCTGGCCTAACTCTTTTTGTTTTCTCTATTGCACTTTTCCTGTTCCACTCAGCTATCTTCTTGTGATCTCCGCTTACAAGCTCGCTTGGAACGAAGTATCCGTTGAAGTTTCGTGGCTTGGTGTACTCGTCTTGTTGCAAGAGAGTATTATAGTGGGAGTCTGTGGTTAGAGATTCTCTCTTTCCTACAACTCCATCTATGAATCTTGCCATTGAATCTATAAGGACCATGGCTGGAATTTCTCCGCCTGTTAGGACATAGTCTCCTATAGATATTTCGTAGTCGACATAGTGGTTGGTAATTCTCGCATCTATTCCTTCGTAGTGGCCACATATTATTATTAGATCTTTGATTTCTGCAAAGTCGATTGCTAATTTCTGATTTAATTTCTTGCCTGCTGCTGACATGAAGCAGACTTTTGATTTTGGTTTCTTCACAGACATCAAACAATCATATAGAACTTGTGGTTTGATAAGCATACCGGCTGCCCCACCGTATACAGTATCGTCTACGTGATTGTGCTTGTCATTACTGAAATCTCTTATGTCTACTATTTTTATTTCTAGTTTGTTGTTCTCGATTGCTTTTCCTATTACTCCATAAGTCTTGAGGAACTCGAAGCTTTCTGGAAATAGGGTAAGTATGGTAACACTATTCATAATCTCTTAGGTTATCTACTTCTATTTTGTTGTTTGCTATATCAACATTTTTGATAACAGTCTTTAAGGCTGGTAATAATATTTCTTTATTGTCCGTAGTTTCTATGACATAAACATCGTTTGGATAGACTCCAGATATCACGTCCTTGACCTTGCCCACTTTTTGCCCATTGGAGTAAGTGTCAAGTCCTATGAGCTTGTAGATGTAGAATTCGTCTTCTTTAAGCTCTCCTAAGTCTTCTTCTTCTATAGTTATGTCTTTGCCAACTAGTTTTAGGGAATCATTTATGTCGTTGTATTCGACAAATTTTATGACCTTTAGGCCCTTTTGGTCGAAGGATTCTTCTATAGTGAGAAGTTCATCTCCAATGTAGACCTTACTTCCCTTATCGAATCTTTTCTCATAATCAGAAAATGATTTTACTTTTACATTTCCCTTGATTCCATGTGTTGTTATTACCTCAGCTACTGTTATTCTCATATTCTTATGTTGACCTTAACGTCTTCCTTGATTGCACAAGCACGGGCTATGGCTCTTATGGAATTGATGATGTTTCCATGAACTCCTATAACTCTGCCCTTGTCGGATTCTGCAACGTGGATTAGTATATCTACTTCTCCACCATCTCTACTTTCTTCGATAGATACAGCATCCTTATCCTCTACTAATTCTTTAACGATTAGTTCTACTAATTCTTTCATCTTATGCTAATACGTCGTTGTCTTTGAATAGTTTTTCAACGATAGATGTTGGTTTTGCACCATTTTGAATCCATTGTTTAGCTTTTTCGTTGTCTACTCTAAACTCTTTTGGGTTTGAGATTGGGTTGTATGTTCCAATTTCTTCGATGAATTTACCATCTCTTGGGCTTCTTGAATCTGCTACTACAACTCTGTAGAATGGTTTTTTCTTTTGTCCCATTCTCTTTAATCTAATTTTAACTGCCATTGTTTCCTCCTATTGATTTACTTAAAAGAAAGGCATTTTCGGTAGTTTTCTGCCTCTTTTGTTGGCTTTCATGCCTGTCATTTTCTTCATCATTTTCTTCAGTTCTTTGAACTGTTTGAGCAATTTGTTAAGTTCCTTGATGTCTACCCCTGAACCCTTGGCTATTCTTTCTTTTCTGCTCTTGCCAATGATTTCAGGTTTTTCTCTTTCTTCCTTGGTCATGGAACTTATGAGGGCTTCGATTCTAACAAATCCCCTATCGTCGATATCAACTCCCTTAAGCATCTTGGAGTTAACTCCTGGAATCATTGCAAGTAAGTCTTCCAATGGTCCCATGTTTCTTATCTGTTGAACTTGTTCCATAAAGTCATCCAAGGTGTAAGTTTGCTCACGCATCTTACGTTCTAGTTCCTTGGCGTTTTCGATAGATAGCTCTTTTTCAGCCTTCTCTATTAGAGATAAGACATCTCCCATGCCGAGGATCCTGTTTGCCATCCTATCTGGGTGGAATGGCTCAAGGTCTTCGAGCTTTTCCCCAACACCGATAAACTTGATTGGTTTTCCTACAACTTGTCTAATTGATAGGGCTGCACCACCTCTGGCATCACCGTCTAGCTTTGTGAGTACTACGCCTGTGATGTCTAGGTAATCGTCAAAGGTCTTTGCCACATTGACCGCTTCTTGTCCTGTCATTGCATCGACAACAAGAAGTATCTCGTCAGGATTTACTGCTTCTTTAATGTTTTTAAGCTCATCCATTAGGTCAGTATCAATTTGTAAACGACCAGCCGTATCGAGGATCACCACATCGTGATTGTTAAGCCTTGCATAATCTTTAGCTTCTCTTGCAGTCTTAACTGGATCTTGCTTATCCTTATCGAATACTTCTACACCAGCAGTCTTTCCTACAACCTTAAGTTGTTCTATAGCTGCAGGTCTGTAGATATCTAGAGCTGTAAGCATTGGGTTTCTGTTTTCCTTCTTTAGCTTAAGTGCAAGTTTACCCGAATGGGTTGTCTTACCAGAACCCTGTAGACCTACCATCATCACCATATGTGGGGTAGATCCCTTAAGGTCAAGCTTGGAATTTTCCTTACCCATAAGAGCTGTAAGCTCTTCGTTTACGATCTTTACTACCATCTGTCCTGGTGATAGGGAAGTCATAACATCTTGCCCAAGTGATCTTTCCTTGATTGTCTTTACAAAGTTCTTAACGACCTTGTAGTTAACATCTGCTTCTAGTAAAGAGAGTCTTATCTCTCTCATAGCGGCATCTATATCTTTTTCACTTAATTTTCCTTTGCCTGTAAGTTTTCCAAGAGTCTCTTGGAGTCTTTCCGAAAGGCCTTCAAATACCATTGCATTCCTCTCTAAATCGTATCTATTACGTCCGTTATTTTACTAATTGCCATTTCATAATTTGAACTTTCCATCAGCTCTCTTATACTAATAAGAGCATCTTTCAGTTCCTCGCGGCTTTTCAGTAAAGAAAGCTCATCTTCAAACTCAAATAATTTATCGACAGATCTTGCCATCATATCCGAAATAGCTTGCTTGCTCCTATCGGTATTGTCAGCAATCTCCTGTAAGGATAAATCTTCGTTATAATAACAATTAATAACATCTCTTTGTTTTTCATTAAGAAGTGCGCCGTATATGTCAAATAATTGAGCCACTTTTACTATTTTTTCCATAAAATCACCTGTCAAGTCTTTTACTTGACTCGACTATTATACACCCTTTGTAAGGATGAGTCAAGGAAAAATATTGACTAGAGAAATAAGAAATTTGAGATGTCTCGGCTACGCTTTGCTCCGCTCGACATAAGGGTGAAGGAAAGTATCGGAGACGACCAACATTAGGGAAGTAAGACTTGTAGTAATAAATAATAAAATAAGGAAAAGTTCTTCCTTGCCTACCTTGTCCCGACCAAACCTCTCTCCCTTATCGCTAATGGTTCTGGCCACAGCGAACATAGTGAGCTGATGGCAGAGTGCCGGACAGTCGGGCTTCGATTTTTGTAAAAAATCGAATAAGTGGGACTTATTT
>QWCQ01001623.1_pt1 | contig 15426 bp, 11 predicted proteins | sample 1972701 | NCBI WGS metagenome assembly QWCQ01 (sample SAMN09866704, study PRJNA288562) | Human gut metagenome isolate pre4_stool, whole genome shotgun sequencing...
CAAGATCCAGGCTACCTTCAAGCTCATCAATGCTATCGAGCAGTTGACAGCTGGTCAGGTTGCCGTCTACGTGACCAATGGTGGTACACGTCTCGAGGTGGCTGGTGCTGCTGAGGACGCAGAGGTTCGCCTCTACGACTACACGGGTCAGCTACTCCTCACGAGCACGGAGCATGCGCTCGACATCAGCGCACTACCCGCTGGTAGCTACATCGTCCTCGTTGGTAACTACACGACGCGCATCGTCAAGTAAGACTAAGAGGACGGTCCGCTAGCAGGACCCGATCACTTCACGAGGGAGATCCCCGCACAACTGGCGGAGGTCTCCCTCGTTAGTGATTAGAGGTTAGAGGTTAGAATTTAGAGGTTAGAAATTAGAATTTAGAGATTGGAAAGATCGGAGTAATCTGAGCCATCGAAATCATCGGAGCTGTCGGAGCCATCGGAGCTGATCTCTAACCTCTAACCTCTAACCTCTAACTTCTAATCTCTAACTCCTAATCTCTAATTTCCTTACCTTTGCGATAGTGGGTCTGCTACAGCACTTTGAGCAGGCTCCGTAGGCTTGCAATCTATGTGGACGATACTGCTGACTATCCTATACACGCTCCTGGTCGTGGGCGTGGTGGTCGTTATCCTGACAGGCGGCGATGACATCTATCGGATGTTTTCGTGGCTGATGGTTGTGCTCTTTATTCCCATCGTGGGGGTGATCCTCTACCTGCTCTTTGGTCGCTCGGCAGCCTCCATGCGGTTGATCCCTAAGGACTTCCTCAAGGAGATCAATAGGATGCCACTAGAGCACACCGATCAAGCCTTTCATCAAGCGCTCCTAGAGGATCCCTACTACGGGACGCTCGGCAAGTTGCTCTATAACAGTGATGATCGTACGGTGCTGGCTGCCTCCTCGATGTCGGTCATCACGGTGGGCACGGACAAGTACCGACGGCTCTTTGAGGACATTCGCTCGGCACGGAGCGAGATACACCTGATGTACTACATTATCGCCTCTGACGAGCTGGGGGTCAAGCTACGTGACCTCTTGGTGAGTAAGGCTCTCGAGGGAGTTCGCGTGCGGGTTATCTATGATGGTCTGGGCTCCTTCTGGAGCGATGTGCGGGGCTTCTGGAAGCCACTTCGTAGGGCTGGGGGAGAGGTCTATGCGTTCCTGCCGGTGCGGTTCCCCTTCATCGATCTGCGTATCAACTATCGCAACCATCGCAAGGTGGTGGTGATAGATCAGCGGATAGGCTATCTCGGGGGGATGAATGTGGCGCAGTACTATACGCAGGGCAATGAGCTGGGGCAGTGGCGCGACACGCACTTTCGCATAGAGGGTAGTGCCGTGGCGGGGTTGCAGCGTGTCTTCCTGGTGGACTGGGCTGTAGCGGTGCGCAAGCGCTTTGACGTAGCTCCTTACTTTGCCGAGATCGATCGGGGCGCCCCGTACGAGCATCCGATAGCGATGCAGTTCCTGACGAATGGTCCGCAGGCGCACTGGCAAACGATTGAGCAGGCGTTCGTCAAGGCGTGCTCGATGGCTCACGAAGAGATCTTGATCCAGACGCCTTACTTCCTCCCGCCTGAGGGGTTGCTGATGAGCCTCTGTAGCGCAGCTATGCGCGGTGTGCATGTCTGCGTGATGATCCCTGAGCGGGGCGACTCTTATCTGACGCAGCGCGCCTCGGACTCTTACCTGACCCAGCTGATGCAGGCGGGCGTGGACGTGAGGCGCTACCGTGGCGGCTTCCTACACTCTAAGCTGATGGTGGTGGATAAGCGTATCGTCGGTGTCGGCAGTGCGAATATGGACTTCCGCAGTTTGGAGATCAATCTGGAGGTCATGTCATTCGTCTATGACAGGCAGATCGCTGAGGAGCTCTGCAAGACCTTTGAGGAGGATCTCCAGTCGTGTCATCAGCTAACCCTAGAGGAGTGGAATAAGCGCTCCCTGTGGATACGTAGCTGGGAGGCTGTGGCTCGGCTCTTCTCGCCACTCCTCTGAGTACGGACACAAAAAAGCCGCACTGTGGATTAGGAAAACTCCGAAGAACATACAAGTTTTGAGGATCCACCACCATCTGAAGTCCACTGGAGCAACAAGTGCTCACATACTCACTAGGAGCATGTCGAGGCCGGTCATCAAGTAGGTAGAATGATCTCGGAATAGTCGATTAAATTTGAAGAGTTTCCGTATCAAGCAGTGCGGCTATGGGTCTGTGCCGTGCTACATATCTATATGCTAAGAACACGTTGCTAAGTCACCTATCGGTGTCTTGCTACGACAAATATAGGATAATATTTCGAGCTGTGCAAATTGGCGCGCACATTCCACCCGCTAATGCAATTTCTCAAGAATGATGTTTTTGAAGACTTCCTCGGGGGGAACGTATAACCCTTTGTAGGGACGCACGGCTCGTGCGTCCGTTCCCGTTAAAACCACGGATACCGTAACTTTTGACACAACGGACGCACGACCGTGCGTCCCTACAATCGTTACTCGTCGGCTGGTTTGACAACGGACGCCCTCCGACTCAACACTCCCGTGCGTCCCTACAACGAGTTACACGTCTCGCTGTACTACAACGGACGCACAGATCGTGCGTCCCTACAGGGCGACGTCTCACTCTAATCTCTAACCTCTAGTCTCTAACCTCTAAATTTGTATCTTTGCGGTGAGGTACATCTCACCATCTAAAGAATCTATTACTAATATGTCACAAGACAAGACTATACGCTGCCTGATCATCGGGTCAGGACCTGCGGGATATACAGCCGCTATCTACGCTTCACGGGCTAACCTATCGCCTGTGCTTTACCAGGGTCTACAACCTGGTGGACAACTTACTACGACCACTGAGGTAGAGAACTTCCCGGGCTTCCCCGAGGGGATCACGGGCCCTCAGCTTCTCGAGCAGATGCGCCAGCAGGCGGAGCGCTTTGGCACAGACATTCGCTCTGGCGAGGTGACGCGCATTGATCTCTCGAAGCGCCCCTTCGAGGTAGAGATCGACGGTTCTACGGAGCTAACGGCACAGGCGGTGATCATCGCCACGGGAGCTCGCGCTAAGTATCTCGGGCTAGATGACGAAACGAAGTATGCTGGCATGGGCGTATCGGCCTGCGCTACGTGCGACGGCTTCTTCTATCGCAAGAAGCGTGTCGCTGTCGTGGGCGGTGGCGATACCGCTTGCGAGGAGGCGCTCTACCTAGCGGGTATCGCAGAGCAGGTCTATCTGATCGTGCGTAAGGACCATCTGCGCGCCTCTAAGGTGATGCAGGAGAGACTCTTTGCACGGGAGAATATAGAGGTACTCTTTGAGTACAACACGGTGGGGCTCTTTGGCGACAATGGCGTGGAGGGTGCTCACCTCGTTTACAAGAAGGGGACGCCTGAGGAGGCTAAGCGTGATATAGCAATCGATGGCTTCTTCCTGGCTATCGGACACAAGCCCAATACAGACTTTCTGGCAGGTCAGCTGGAGCTGGATGATGCGGGCTACATCGTGACTCGTGAGGGACGACCACTGACTAGTGTGGAGGGTGTCTTTGCGGCTGGCGACGTGGCGGATCCCCGCTATCGTCAGGCGATCACCTCGGCGGGTACGGGTTGTCGCGCTGCGCTGGAGGTGGAGAAGTATCTCCTCGAGAAGGAACTATAACGTTACGCTGGCGAGACTTCTTCGCTCTAACAGATAAATCTTCTAACACAATATAGATTATGAATAAGCAATGGACCTTTTGGGCAGCCTTGGCACTGGCGGTGGCCTTTGTCATAGGCATTTGGATCGCCGGCTCGACTTATCAGTCGGTGCGCAAGCCTCGCATCGTGTCGGTCACGGGCAATGCAGAGCAGGACTTCGAGAGTGACTTGATCGTCTGGAGCGCTTCCTTTCGTGTGCACCGTGCTACGCTGAGCGATGCCTACACGGAGATAGAGCGGGAGCGCACGGTGGTGCAGGAGTTTCTCCAGAAGGCTGGTCTGAAGGCTGATGGCTACACCTTCGAGAGTCTAGAGGTGTCGCAGGACTACAACAATGGCTACGATACGCATGGTAACTATCAGCAAGTGCCCAATGGCTATGTGCTCACGCAGTCGGTGACTGTGACGAGCAAGGACCTGGACGGTGTCGAGGCTCTGTCGAAGAGTATCTCCTCGCTGATCTCTCAGGGTGTGGAGATAACGAGCCAAGCGCCAGCCTACTACTACACGAATTTGGACGACCTCAAGCATCAGATGCTGCGCCAAGCCTCTGAAGACGCGCTGAATCGTGCCGAGGAGATAGCCTCGGGAAGCCGTGGCAAGGTGGGCAAGCTACAGAATGCCTCGATGGGGGTCTTCCAGATTGTCGGCAAGAATGCTGGAGAGGACTACTCATGGGGTGGTGCTTTCAACACATCCTCACGTCACAAGACGATCTCGGTGACTGTCCGCGCGACCTACGCACTCCGCTAGACGACGGGCGTGCGTCCCGTCTTCGGGAAAATTGCATCCTTGGTGCGAGGAGGGGAGTATTTGTGCCAAATAATCAGTATCTTTGTGGCGGTTTACACTATGGGTAAATCACTACATGATGACAATCACACCGACTACCCCCTCTGCTCCTGACTCAAAGCAGACAATCTTAGATCGTCGCTATCTGCGTATGGCTCGTATATGGGCTGAGAACTCCTACTGTCAGCGTCGACAAGTAGGAGCCCTCATCGTGCACAATCAGATGATCATCTCGGATGGCTACAACGGTACGCCTTCGGGCTTTGAGAATGTGTGCGAAGATGAAGAGGGGATCACCAAGCCTTACGTCCTCCACGCAGAGGCGAATGCAATCACGAAGGTGGCTGCCTCGGGCAATAACTGCACGGGTGCGACGATCTACATTACTGCCTCGCCTTGTCTGGAGTGTGCTAAGCTGATCATCCAGAGTCGCATACGACGTGTGGTCTATGGCGAGCAGTACCGACTCACAGACGGTGTCGAGCTCCTCGAGCGTGCTGGCATCGAGGTGGTCTATATACCGCTTGACACCACCTCGTCAGCCACGGAGTCCTCTACCCATTAGTATTATGTACCTATTTCTAGACATTGAGAGGAACAAGTGGTAGATATGCGTCGTCGATATAAATATTTGCTTTGCCTTCTGGCTGGTGCGCTGATTGGGAGCTTAACCTTCTGGCTCATCTCTCGCTATCGGAGCTTCACGCATGCAGACAAGTTCGACCAGGTACTTCAGTTGATTGACAAGTATTACGTAGACTCTGTGGACATGGAGGAGCTACGGACCAATCTCTTGCCCTATCTGCTAGGCGCTTTGGATCCGCACTCGACTTACATCCCGCCGCTGGAGTCTGAGCGTGAGGAGCAGAGACTGGAGGGACAGTTTGAGGGGATTGGAATCATCTACAACATCATCACCGACACGATCGTCGTCGATCAGGTCTTCGCTGGAGGCCCTTCCGAGACGGCTGGGCTAGAGCCCGGAGACCGCATCTTAGCGTGCGATGGCAAGAGCCTCCTCGGTGAGCGCAACAACCAAGACACGATCACCTCGGCACTGAGAGGACCTGCGGGGTCCGTGGTGCATCTATCGGTACTGCGTCGCCATGCGCGCAGAGATGTGAGCGTAGTGCGTGGACCTGTGCCGATCCAGAGCGTCGAGGTGAGCTATATGCTGACACCCACCATCGGGCTAATGCAGATCACCACTTGGGCTCGGACTACCTACGACGAATTCATTCAGCATTGGGGCGCGCTACAAAGAGCAGGGGCGAAAGCGCTGGTCCTAGACTTGAGAGACAATACGGGAGGCTACATGAACTCGGCCATAGCCGTCGCCAATGAGTTCCTTCAGGAGGGGCAACTGATCGTCTACACCGAGGGACGCACCATGCCTCGTGAAGATGTGGTGGCCAATGGCGAGGGCATGCTACAGCGACTGCCACTCGTGGTGCTGGTCAATGAGAATAGTGCGTCAGCCTCCGAGATCTTCTCTGGAGCGATGCAAGACCACGACCGGGCGATGATCGTGGGACGACAGACCTATGGCAAGGGTTTGGTACAGCAGCCCTTTACTTTTGCGGACAACTCCAGCGTGCGCCTTACGGTGGCACGTTACTACACTCCCTCGGGACGTAACATACAGCGCCCCTACGAGCAGGGTAGCCTCTCCTCCATCGAGGAGAGTCTTATGAGTGTCTCGGGCATCAAACCTGTGGGTGACTATGCGGATACGCTCTCACTGACTAAGCAGAAGCAACGAGAGTCTCATAGCGACAAGGGACGTCTCCTCTTCAGTGGCTATGGCATTATGCCGGATATCTTCGTGCCGCAAGACACTGCCATGATCAATGCTTATGCTGCACGTCTGATCATGTCTGGGCTGATGCAGGAGTACGCCTTTTACTTTGTAGATCTAAATAGAGCGGCCCTCCGTGAGATGGGTTCAGTCCAGGAGCTACTAGAGCTACTGGATCAGGAGAAGTCTCTCGTGAACGACCTAGCCGCATACGCTGCCGAGCGAGGTATAGCACAGCGCCCACAGATGCTCCGCCAAGCTTCACAGCGCTTGCAACTACAGATGTATGCCTTGATAGCTAATCATCTCTTTGGCGCTACGGGCTTCTATCAGGTGATAACCCAAGATGACCCGATGATCAGTAGCGCAGAGCAATATATAGAGGACAATTATCACATGCGATGATGAGTGGTGACAGAGTGAGAGAAGAGAAAAAAGCATTGCGTCGCACCATCCGTGCTAAGATGCGGAGTGAGTGGACTGAAGAGTACCGGCAGACGGTCTCGGAGCGTGTCTGTACGCAGATAGAGGCCTTCCTGCCCTTCGTGCGGAGTCACAGCATAGCTCTGTACTGTGCCTTGCCCGATGAGGTAGACTTGACGGCTATCCTAGAGCGCTACCAGGGTGAGAAGAGACTACTCATACCCCGTGTCGAGGGCGACGATATCAACTTCTACGCCTATCAGTCTGACTCGCTCGTCACCAGTGAGGACTACAAGATCCTCGAGCCGACAGCTACTGCCGAAGAGGCGGTAGATCCTGCAGAGATAGAGCTAATCCTCGTACCAGGACTCGCATTCGACCCGCATGGCGGACGTATGGGGCGTGGCAAGGGGTTCTATGATCGCTTTTTCGCACGTTGCCCCCATGCACTCCGTGTAGCGGTCACCTCCTCGATGCAGATCGTCGAGCAGATCCCGCTAGAGCCGTGGGACGTCACGATGCACTACATCATATCAGATAGCAAAACTTACGAGGTGCGCGACTAACACTGGTCGCATCAACCGACAAACATAGCAAGAGACTGTTGCAAAAGTCAACAGTCAGGACAATCTTGCTCGCAAGATTGTCCTGACTTTGCAGAAAGGATGAAGCGCAAGGCGCTGAGGGTGAGGTCTGAAGGGAGCATACCTCCGTATGTGACCGAAGCCGAATCCCGCGACTGTGATGGGGGGAGTCTCTATTTATTAGTAGGCTATTGGATTTGTTTCGATAGCCTTTTACCAGTACCTACTATATATTATAGGAGTGCGTCTAGACCAGCCTTCAGGTCTGCGATGATGTCCTCGACATTCTCCAGACCGATCGAGAGGCGTACCATACCCTCGCCAATGTCAGAGGCTGCACGCTCCTCAGGCGTATAAGGCGAGTGCGTCATACTAGCTGGGTGTTCGATAAGCGTCTCAGCATCACCGAGGCTCACGCAGAGCGTAGCTAGGTGAAGGCTATTCATCAGCTTGCGACCAGCCTCTAGACCACCCTTGAGCTCGAAGGCGATCATAGCGCCTGGTAGGCGCATCTGCTTCTTAGCCAGCTCATACTGTGGAAAGCTCTTGAGACCTGGGTATGCGATTGATGCGACAGCGGGATGCTTCTCAAGGAACTCAGCGACACGCTGTGCATTGGCGCAGTGACGCTCCATACGTATCTCCAGTGTCTTGATACCACGAGCGATCAGGTAAGCCTCAAACGGGCCAAGCACTGAACCGGTCATATCCTTGACAGCGAAGAGACGCACCTGGTCAATATACTCCTTGCGACCTACGACGAATCCGGCGATCACGTCACCGTGACCATTCAGATACTTCGTAGCCGAGTGTACGACCACGTCAGCACCGAGGTCTAGAGGACGCGTGATAAAGGGTGTGCAGTATGTATTGTCCACCATCAGAACGGTTCCCTCCTGGCTGTGAGCTATCTTGGCAGCGCCTTCGATATCTGTCAGGTACATATTAGGATTGGCAGGTGTCTCGATGTAAACGAGCTTCGTATTGGGACGCATAGCAGCCTTGATCTCATCAAGATTGCGCGCATCGACGAAGGTCACCTCTACGCCAAAGCGTGAGAGTCCGTGCTCTAGGAATGAGTAAGTGCAACCGTAGAGCGTCTTGCCAGCCACAATGTGGTCACCAGCCTGTACTAGGGGGTAGATAGCAGATGTAATCGCACCGATGCCTGAGGAGGCGCTGACACAAGCCTCGCCACCCTCTAGAGAGGCAACCTTCTGCTCAGCAGCTGTGCAGGTAGGGTTCCCTAGGCGGGTGTAGATGTACCCCTCCTCCTCGAGGGCAAAGCGTCTGCCACCCTGCTCTGCAGAGTCAAAGACGAAGGTAGAGGTTTGATAAATAGGCGTAGCCAGCGTACCATGCTGATTGTGCTCGCTACCAGCATGGATGGCACGCGTAGCGAAGCCCATCTGCTGCAGTTCTTTTGGATCTATCATAAAGCTTTATCTAAAGGATTGATTATTCGGTACGAAGGTACGAAAAAATAGCGCTCACGCCTACATATACAGGGCTGACGCATGATAAAAGAGACTGTTGTAAAAGTCAACAGTCTCACAATCTTGCTTGCAAGATTGTCCTGACTTTGCAGAAAGGATGAAGCGCAAGGCGCTGAGGGTGAGGTCTGACCTCCGTAGATATTTTTGATTTCCTAGGTAGGAATTGGGGCAATTCCTAGGTAGTTATTTGGCAAATTCCTAGGTAGGAATTCCATTCTTCTGGAGGAAGGCGTAATCAGTGAGGTCCCGCAGCCACTCTGTAGGATCCTCGAACTGCGTATTCCCTAGCTATCGTCATGCACAGCTTCTAGATGGCTGGTTATAATGTGTCAGCCCTGCCTACATATAGTATGAGTTGCATTTCTTAATTGGATATCCAGTCTCGAAGATTCGTAAGTCTGTCTATCTTATTTTGAGGTGCGGTGAGGTTTTTCTATAGAGTATAGTGGATCTAGTCGAATCACTCCTTCATTCAAATAACTGGATTCCTCCCCTAGAGCACTACAGATACGGAAAGCTTGCGGAGTCTGAACAAAAGCGTCTAAATAGAATTATTATATACTAAACTATTGCTATTGCGTACTAAATAAATAATTGCTACCTTTGCTCGCAAAGGCGTGGTTCTGTATCGTATTGATACTATTCTATGTCAATTAGCAGATATTCCTAACCAACAAACACTCAAAACAATGAATCACCGATTACTTATTGCTGAGCTACTAGCCCTCCTCGGGATGGCTATTTATGCGCCACTACCAGCTCAAGAGGCTAGCGAGAGCAACATCATTACGATTAAGCTCTCCGAGATGCCTACCAACGATGACGATGAGGCTATACCTCTCAAACTAACCGTACAGGGTGAGGGCGAGATAACCTTCGAAGGGCTTCAAGAGGCTTACGCAGCCGACCGCACCTCCTACACGCCCACAGCGCTAGAGATTAAGATCCGCGGTGCAGTCAAGTCAATCAGCTGCGAGTATGTCAACGTACTCTCTGCTATGGACATTACCAGCTCCAAGACGATCGAGAAGCTCAGTCTCAAAAACAGCGCCATCGCCAGTCTAAAAGCGAAAAACGTCACATCGCTCCAGAAGCTAAACTGTGCCTACAGCTCTCTCCCTACACTTGACCTGACGGGCTGCACAGCGCTCAAGACACTCACGGGCAATGCTAATATGAAGCTCACGAGCGTCACCCTCACAGACTGTACGGCTCTGGAGGAGGTAGAGCTACAAAACAGCAACATCACCGATCTAGCCATAGCAGGCCTAGTCAATCTGAACAGCCTCAACGTAGCTCGCAACCCTATCAAAGAGCTTAACCTAAAGGGGATGAACAAGCTCACTACGATAGACTGCCAGCAGAGTGACGTCACCACGCTAGACTTCTCAGACTGTGTCGCTCTAGAGGACCTCACGGCCAACTCTTGCAAAAAACTTGCTACGGTGAAGCTACCTAACTCTGACAAGCTCAAGTACATTTACCTACAGGAGGCTCAAATTAAGGAGATAGACCTATCTAATCACGCTGCACTAACTCAAGTCTACCTGGAGCGCTGTGATAAACTCGCTAAGGTGACGGCAAGCAATTGCCCGAACCTTAATCTAGTCAGCGTACACCTCTGCGCTCTACCAGCAGAGGCTACACTCGCTCTCGTAAAGAGCTTGGCCGATCATGGTGCCGACTACAACGCGACAAAGCCTGCTCACAAGATCTTTGGCGCAGGCATGAAAGTAACGTACGAAGAGAAAAATGTCTGGACCCCTAAGTCAGCAAGTGTAGCTAGACGCAAGGGTTGGACTATCTATGAGAAAAATGAGGACACAGGAGATGAGCCTACAACCATCTTTGACTATGCTAAGGTCTCTATCGAAGAGCCACAGCACGGGACGATAGCGCTAGAGGGCTTTGACAAGGAGGATCTACCCTTTATGCCACAAGGTGAAACTTACAAGGTCGTCGCTACACCTGATGAAGGGTACGAGCTACAAGAGCTCAAGGTCAATGACGATGATATCCTAGAGGGGCTAGAGTTCCAGCTCTTTAAGGATAGCAAGATCACGGCTACCTTTGGAAAGGCTGGCTCAGTACACTATAAGTACTATCTCACGAAGGTCGAGCCTACGGTCGCTACGGCTACTGTCTACACCTACGGCTATGACGAAAACAAAAGGTGGATCTCCCGTACTGTGAAGAACGGAGATGGAAGTATCTCTTCTCACTATGATATACGATATGATGAGCAAGAGCGTATATCAGACATTGACATGACGCTGTCGTTCGACTATGCCAAGGATGGTAAGCCCAGTCAGCGAGCTCACTATACATATGACGAGCAGGGTCGTATGGTAAGACGTCAGATGGGGGTCTATGGCAAGGACCTGGCTGATACCAAGGTTGGATATCGTCCCGATGGACAGATAGACTATTGGGCAGAGCAAAGCGCCACAGTGATGAATGATTACATCTACAACGACAAGGGACAGCTCATCGAGGAGCAGTTCGGTGAGGCTACGGGAGTAGACACTGATCATCCTACTGTTTTAGTGCCCACAGGCAAGATCTTCTACAGCTACAATGACAAGGGGCAGAAGTCAGAAGTCAAGTATGCTTCCATACAGAGTAAATGGCTCTACATAAAGGGTGAGCAGTACACATGGAATGAGCAGGGACTGCTGTCAAGCGTCAAAGCGGTGAACTATCAGTATGAGTCGGGAGATACGATCCCTGAGAACGGTAAGCCTGACTTTGTCTACGAGCTACGCTATCAGTACGATGACAAGGCTGATACTAAGGTTTTCTGGCCGATGCTCCCAGTGACAGAGGAAAACGGTGGCTTCGGAGAGTTCAGCTACGACCTCAATGGTTACTGCACGAAGGCTGAACACTGGAAGTATGGATATGGAGATCCTAGACACACCTTTGACTTTATCTATGTCTTTGAGGCTTCACCAGTACACCTCCAGGAGCTAGTCGACAGAGGTGCCACGACGGTACAGTATGCCTACGGCATGATCACCGCTGAGGGCGCATCCCTAGAGGGTCTTCAGATATACGACACCACAGGTCAGCTACTCCGTGACTACCGCACGGCACCATGCCAGCGCATCGACATGGGTGTCAGCGAGCTACCTGACGGACTATACATCGTTCGCACGATCTCCTCTGACAGCACACAGACTGACAAGGTGGTCATAACACAATAAGCAAAACAACCTATGCTTCATTCTATCATAAGGCGAGGACTCATGACTATGCTCATGGGCCTCGCCCTATGCTCTCTTCAGAGCTACGCAGCTTCTCGTATCCTATTCACCACGGCTCTGCCAGTAGGATCGACGATCACACTCTCCATCTCCGCTGATGGCGCCGTAACGGCTCAAGGCCTAGCAGGACCCATCCTCACCGATGGCAAGGCACACGCCTATACCATCGAGAGTGCTGAGGTGAAGCTCTCGGGAGCCATCACAGCGATCACGCTTTCGCATCAGAAGCTCTCAGCACTAGACATTCGCCAGGCCAAAGAGCTCACCGAGCTACGCTGTGACAATAACAATCTCACCGAGCTAAACATCACTTACGCCAAGGCGCTCCAGCGTCTAGACTGTACCTTCAATCAGCTAGAGCGACTCGACATACCTAGTGCATCGCCCCTCAAGGAGCTACGTCTCAAGGGTAACTACGTCAAGAGCCTAGCTCTGGATCGATGCTCCGACCTAGAGATCCTCGACTACTCGGACAACTACTACCCCACGGTAGTAGACCTGAGCAAGTGTACCAAGCTACAGCAACTAGACGTTGCGAAAAACAAGATTCGCACGCTAGACTTAACGCAAAACGGGGCTTTGCGCACCCTCTCTTGTGGAGACAACGAGATCTCCATCCTAGACGTAGCGCACCTAGCCTCACTGGAGCGCCTCTCCGTAGCTAACAGCTCTAATCTCGCTACACTTACTCTCGGAGAGCATCCCAAGCTACGCTTCCTAGACATCTATGGGACGCAGGTGCAGAGCCTTGATCTAGCTAAGTATCCACAGCTCGAGGAGCTCTCCTGCGCTTATGCTAAGCTTACGAGCCTAGACCTCTCTCACAGCAATAAGTTACGCATACTGAGCTGTGGCAAGAACCCATTTAAGGGACTGGACGTATCACACTCTCCACTCCTCGAGGCGCTCAGCTGTGGAGATCTGCAGATAGCCTCTATCGACCTAAGCAAGAACCCCAAGCTCATCTCACTGCAGATAGGACACAACAACCTCTCTCAGATAGACCTCTCTGCTCAGAAGAATCTCAAGAGGCTACACCTTTTCTACAATAACATCAGCTCTCTGGACCTCTCCGCGCAGACTCACCTAGAGGAGCTACTCTGCAATGACAACAACCTCTCCGAGATCACGTTTGCTGCAGGAGCTCCGCTCAGCAAAGTGGAGATCTACGACAATCAGATCAAGGAGCCACAGATGGCGCAGATTGTAGCCAAGCTACCCAATCGCACGGGACTCACGAGGGGACTCTTTAAGGTGGTCAATTCGCCCAGTACCCTCGAGGGCAACGTCTGCACCAAGGCTCTTGTGGAGCAAGCTCTCGGTAACTATTGGCGCGTTGTAGACTATGCTGACTTTGCAGACTTTGGCAAGGGATTAGACTACCGAGGCTCCGATGCTCCCGAGATGGGCGAGAGCGTCATCAAGCTCACCTTTGACAAGGCTGGTAGCACCGTACAGCTCACAGTCGGCGGACTAGGTCTGTTCGAGTCTACGGGCACGACCAAGCCTATCGGCAATTCAAAGGAGCCTGTCACCTATACCCTTGAAGGCAACGAGCTAACTATCCATGGTGATCTCTACAAGTTGATCGTCAGCGGAGCCACCATCAAGGCGCTAGAGCTTACCAAGGCGACCTATCTACGTGAGCTAGAGCTACACGACTATCAGCCTGCGACCATCACGCTCGCAGAGCTGCCCAACCTCGTATCGCTCCGACTACACGACAACCAGCTCACAAGCATCGAGCTGAGTGGTACGCCACTGCTGAACTACCTCTCCTGCTACGGTAACAAGCTAACCGTCGAGGCGGGTAAGAAGGTCATCGCAAGCCTGCCCAAGCGTCTCGAAGAGGAGAAAGCAACGATCCTATGGCTCAACAGCAAGAAAGAGGGCGCTGACAATGCATTCCAGGAAGAGCTCCTACACCTTGCTCATGCACAGGGCTGGGAGATGAGCGACTACCTAGGAGGATCCAGTGGTGACACAGGTGAGCCTATTGGCTTCCCAATAGCAAACGAGCCTCTCTTCGCACCAGCCGTTGAGTCGATGCTTCAGGTAAGTGTGGAGCAAGGTATGCTTCAGGCCGTTGCGGCACCTCACACGCCTCTTGCACTCTATGACATGATGGGACAGCAGCTGCTGCAGACTCAGGCAAATGCCGATGGCCGATGCGAGATATCGCTAGCATCGTTCACAGAGGGGATATACATCGTCGCCACCCCAACCGAGGCGGTCAAGGTGGTTATCCCATAGTTACGCATATGAAGACTAAGCTGTAAGGCTATAGTTTTTATTAAGGGGAACGAAAACTGCGACAAGCAGTCTTCAGACAAGTAGAGGCTCCTCCTTGGTGGAAGAGCCTCTACGCTGTTCTATGCGAAGAGCTTTTACTTGTTAAAGAACGGCTCGAGGATGATCATCAGGTTCTGCATGAAGAACTTCACCGAGATGGCCAGAAGGATCACTCCGAAGAACTTACGCAAGATGTAGATCCCGCCCTTGCCCAGCCAGCGCTCCAAGAGCGACACGGTGCGGAGCATCAGGTAGATGCAGAGCACGTTGAGCATGATAGCGATAAAGAGGGTCGAGTTTGCCGTACCCGAGGAGCGCATCGTCAGGATCGCCGTAAAGGAGGCTGCACCCGCAAAGAGCGGGAAGACGAGCGGTACGATGTCGGCATTGCCCGAGGGGTCGTCATCCTGAAAGACCTGTATACCGAAGATCATCTCGACGGCTAGGACGAAGAGAACGATCGAACCCGCCACAGCAAAGGAAGAAACGTCTACCCCAAAGAAACCTAGTAGGGGCTCCCCGATGAAGAGGAAGGCGATGAACATGATGGCCGAGATGATAGCTACCTTGCTGGGGTGGAAGATTTTCCCCTTCTCCTTGAGGCTCAGCGCGATCGGGATCGCTCCGATGATGTCGATAGAGACAAAGAGGATCATAAAGGTCGCAAAGAAGCTCGGCAGTGTGAAGTGCTCGAAGTCAGCTAAGATATTGTTCCAAAGATTTTCCATAGTCTGTGTTGGTTAAAGCGGTGTATAAGGGGACGCTTTCGCCTGCAAAGGTAATAAATGCGCTGCAACCATCAAGCAAAGAACTCTCGGCGTAGCAGGGCTGACGCATGATAACCAGTCGCCTAGAAGCTACACATGACGATAGCTCTAGGGGTACACGGTGCGACTGTCGCTACAGAGTTGCTATGGACCCCCCTCTGATTACACCTCCCTCCCGAAGAATTGAATTCCTACCTAGGAATTTGCCAAATAGCTACCTAGGAATTCCCCCAATTCCTACCTAGGAAATAAAAAATTCTTCGGAGGAATCAAATGAAACTTCGGAGGAATCAAAAAATAAGTCC